>Ga0163109_10000926_pt1 | contig 23045 bp, 40 predicted proteins | sample CRUFie1St13metaG_FD_108704 | JGI IMG/M metagenome (GOLD analysis project Ga0163109, IMG submission 108704) | Marine microbial communities from the Costa Rica Dome - CRUD Field 142mm St13 metaG | ecosystem: Environmental > Aquatic > Marine > Oceanic > Photic zone | place: Costa Rica: the Eastern... | reverse complement strand
TTACCTCTTTAAATTATCATAAGTAAATCCCATCTTATTCCAATATGCAGCAGTGTACCCTTCGTATTCCATATTTCTAGGTGCTATAGCTACCTTTTTATTATTTGTTTTAGGTTTAAAACCATCTTTAATTGCTTTATTTGTACTTACAGTATCTCCTAAACTTCTATCGCCATCTTTTCTAGCATATATTTTTCTAGTCCATCTATGAAAGCATCTTGCTCCGCCTTTCCAAAGCCATATTGAATATGTTGCAGCACCACCTTTTCCAAACCCAGCATTTACAGGTTTATCACTCATTTCAAGAATATCTTCTTTACGATAAACTTTATTAGCTGCCATCATTTTTACACAAAACTCACGAGATGAATCAGCTTCACCCGCTGCTTTAGTGTACATATATCTAACTAAGTATGTAACATCTTCTTTACCCTTTTTTTTACTTTTGCCGTCTTGCTCACTCTCTTTATACGGGGTTGCTTTACCTACTCTAGCTAATTTTACTTCATTGTTTAATTGCTCAATGTTTGCATCTAATTCATCCTCTAAATCATAGTCTACCTCGTGTTCATCAATTAAATCATAATCTTTTAATAAATCTTCTTCATTTTCCCCTAAGTTTATAAACTTGTCAAGATCAGAAAGATTTGTATTTTCTTTATTCTCTGATAATTTAACTCCTGTTTCTTCTTCTCTTGTTTCAGCATCTACCACATTAGTTAAGTCTGTAAATTCAAGCGGCTGAAGCGTTTTAAAGTATAAATGAAGCGATATATCATTATAAGCAAGGATTCTATCAAAAGCGTTAATTAAAAGCGTTTGAAAGGGGCGTATTACCATATTGTCCATTAATATACTAGCTGTTTTTAATTCGTCTGCATTGCTACCAAAACCAGTATTGTCTTTTACTCCAAGTAACATAGGGCTTACTACTCTATGAGCTACCATAATTTTTTTAGAACTTTCATCACTTAAAAACTGATACTGATTATGCGCGTCACTTAATTGTATAGGTTCTATAGTTGCTGCAGTTGCAGGATCATCATTAAATGCTAAAATAAATTTACCAGCATTAGAACTACCAGAAAACTTTTGGTATATTCTTTGCTCTATCATCTCTCTTTCCTCTGGAGATGGTGTCCCATTATTCATATTAATTAACATACTTGGAGCTAGTCCATTTAGAATGTTGTTAAGATGATAATTACTAATCTCTTGTTCAAGTTCGGCGTACTGAGTTCCCCCCTCATAATCTGGCGGACTATAATATTTATAACCTGATCTATAAGGCTTTACATATAATATTTCTAGTCCTTCGTTTGACATTCCAAAAGCAGGTATTCTTTTTAGTTTATTACCTCTACGATATTTAGCCCAATCATTAAAATAAAAATATGCAGGTATTTCTCCTTTATCATTGCATTTTTCTGCTCTTAAAGTTTCTACAGGAATATGCTCTAACTTTACAATTCTACTTCTATCTTTAGAATAAATAACTTGTATTGCACATTGTCCCATTAACTTTAAATCAGAACATAATCTTCTAACCACCTCATCTTTAAATAAAGTAATCATCATTGCATATTCTTCTGGTTTCTTATTAGAATTAGTAGCATCTAAGCCTTTTCCGTAAATCATTTCGGAAATACCATTTATAATAGCCATATTAGTTGGTGAGCCATTATACCTGTCGATTAGGTATTGAAAATAGTTATTATCAGATCCGAATTCAATCCAATCAGCCCCAGCTTTTTCTTTTACTTGCGGAGAAGTATACGTGCTTAAATTAACAATACTTAATTCTGTTTTATTTTTCATATTATAATATAATCATTATCATAAGCATCTGTACCAGTTGGAACTGTATAAGCTCCGTCATTTACTGAATAATAATCATTGTTAGATTGATTAATAGTTTGATCAGTACAAAATATCTTATCTTTATAAATAACACTTGATCCCTGTTTAACTGTTAAGTCATAAAATCTACCTTCTACTAATACAGGGCTTAATGCTTTAGATATTACTAAGTAATTCTTGTCTGTTGTTGTACTAATAGATGAATAAGTTGTAGAAGCGTTTGTTGAATCGTCTCTTAATATCATACTTACTGTACCAGCATAACTTCTCGGAATTATTTTCATAGTTTGAGCTGAAGCAGATGTAGTCAAGTGTATCATATTTATATAACGTACAAACTTTAAATTTTGTGTATAAAAAAAGGCAGTACTTAAACTGCCTCTTTCTACTAAACAAAAACTATATTCAATTATGAAAACTTATAAAGTTTAAATAAAGATATAAAAAAAAGGGATATGATTTACATACCCCTTAATTTATTTTGATACAAAGTAAACCCTATTAGTTAGGAGTTATTTTAGAACCTTGAGAAGCACCTGTTACAACTGTTGAAACTGTAAAGTCTGGCGCAGCCATTTCTGTAGCTACAAACGTCAATGAGTAACCATTTAAGTCTCCCATTGCTGCTCCATTTGAAAATGTTCCTGAAGTTAGCTCACAGCCATTAACCTTACCCATTAAATAGTAAGAGCTACCTGCTTCGCCACTATAAGCCTCAACCCAAATATGTGGACGTGCAATAGCAAGAAGTCTTATCTCTTCTTGAGTGTGTCTGTCTTGGAAAGTGAAGTTTAAAGTTAAAGTACTTTCATAAAATGTAGTACCATTTTCTCTAGAACTTGTTACTGTGGTTTCCATCGTAGAGTTGCCTTTGAGATCAAACTGATATAAAGTAGGGCTACCTGCAATAGATGCTATTTCAAAATCTGTAATAGTAATTGCACCTAAAGTGCCGAAATCTGCAAAGTAAACTGACTTTAAGCCACCTACCCCTGATTTACATGGTATATTTCTACCTTTAGTTAATAAACAAGCCATATTATATATTTATTATAAAAAGGGTAGCGTTAACTACCCCTCTTAGATTAGTTATTAAGAATAGTAAACAATATCTGCTCCTACTCCGATTTGACATCCTGCAGTATATCTCATAATTACTCTTACGTTTTGAGACCCGTCTTTGTCAGCCATATCAATAAATCTTACTTCCGTATGATCTGATAAAAGTCCGGTACCAAAGAAAAGGTTGCTCTTGTAAGTAAGGATCATTCTATCACTAGCCATACCATTACAAACAAATACAGGAATACCCTCAAAAGTTAATTGAGCTCCGTTAGAATACCAAGAAGTACCTAGATTGTTAACACCCGCTGCACCTAAACCAGCTGTACCGAAACCACCTAAAGCTCTAATATAAGCTCTAGCTATATTATTTGATACATAAAGAGTAATATCAGGTTTCGATAAAGATGCAACATTTGCAGCATCAATCATTTTACCCATTTCTGCAATTACATTAGCTGAATCAACAGCAGTACCTGTAACATCAACTACAGTACCATCACCAGCACATAAAGCTTGAAAACCATCAAAGTCATCAGCACCTGCTGCACCTGCCCAAATTGAAGTCTCTGTAGCATCTGCTACTTGAGCAGCTACTCTAGAAAGCACATACTCCTCGAAAGAAGCGGGGATTTCTGAATAAGCCGAGAATCCCATCTCAACCGCCTGCCATTCATCTCTAAGTTCTTTTTTACATAACTGAGCATTAGCTTGAAGTTCTTTAACCTCTAATACTTTCTCTGTTAAAGTTAAAGTAGTAGTAGTGCTATCAAAATCACAAGATGCACCCTTTACTACATTTGCCCAAGCACCTACCTGTAATACAGATTTGTACTTTACGTTAGGCATAATTGTAATCGCTCCTGCATCTAAAGTAGAAGCTGATAACAATGCACTGCCTATGATTTTACCACTAAATTCACCTGAGTAAGTTCCAGCGGTATAAGTTGGATTTGCCATTTTAAATTAATTTTAATTATTATACATTTTACTTAATACACGATCTAAAGAAGACTGCGCTCTTTTGTTTGCATACTTTAGATTGATTTTCTTATTGTCCACTTCTGGACTATGAGTAATAGGATCAGCAGCAGGTGTTTCTGATAACTGTTGCTTTACTTCTTGCTCAACTTTTTCAAAATCTTCTTTTTCTCCCATTTTAGATTTTAAATCTGCAATAGCGTCTTCAAGATTTTTAATTCTTTTTTCCATACCCTTCCAGTCATAAACTGCTGCTTCTTCATCCATTTCTTCCTTCATTTCATCTTCTTTCATTTTATCTTCTTTTTGGGGTACGTCATCAGAAACAGTTCTGTAGTCAGCGATAATACCTTCTTCTTCAACCACAAGAAGTTTACCATCTTCCATAACGTATTCTCCGACGGGCATAGCTACTTTTTCATCATCTGTTATGATAAAAATTTCATCACCTTTTTTAAATGAACTTGATTCTACTAGTGTTCCGTTTTCAAGTTTAGCTTGTGCTAACTCTACTTTTACTTCCTCTGTAACTTCTTCTTGAAGTTCTACTGGAGTTTCTTCTATTGTTTCTTCTCCTAAGAAAGTTTTGATATTTTTTAAGATTTCTGTTGCTTTCATATTACTATAACGATTATTAATTTATATTTGTATTTTTGGTTTTTTTATTTTAATTATGGTGTTTTTGTTATGTTGCCTATACCTTGCGCTCTTATGCTACCATCACAACATTTAACAGAATAGGTGTTATCTTCACATAAACATCCTCTTCTACCACCCCTCGGGCTAGCTTTTGCTGGTATGATTACTTTTCTCATTTTTATTGTTTTTTATTTTTTTTAGCGCATAAACCTTTTTGGCAATATCCTAAACAAACTTTTTTAAAGGTTATCCACTGTATAAATAAACATATTTTTTTCATTTCCCTTGTCCTCTATATTTTTTTTTATATCCTGTTTTACCTGCACTCGCATTTTTGCTATGAGGATGCGATTTACGTTTTGGTTTTACATATGTTCTAACAACCTTTCGAGCCATTATTGTTTTTTAGGGTGACCTTTTGGTAATAAGTCAAAATCTGTTGTATACTTTTTGTTTTGAGGCCTGCCATTTTTAACTAAATATAAAAAAGCATTTACTCTAGCAAAACTCCATTGAGAAGCACTTTTTACTCTTGGGCTTCTTGAAACATTAAAAGCTCCTAAACCTCTTTGAAATACCGCCTTTAACATTCCTACATTTACACCATACCCTAATTTCTTTTTGTATCTCTCGTTAAACTCATCTGACTTTTTTTTTAATGTAGCTTCATCTTTTTTAGATACTTTAGCCCCTCTTGTTGTTGAGGCGTCGCCTTTTGCTGTGCCCTTACCTTTTGGGTTCGGATTTGGTGTATCTGACTTTGGCGCTTTAGGAGATTTCTTAATTCCCCCTCTTTTGCCTACCTCTGCCATCTTTACACATTTACCATATACTTTTTTAAAACCCTTAGGGCATTTATTCATATCTTCTTTGACATGAAACTCGCAGGGCATATACCAAGTCTTACCCTCGTATTCGTGAGTATGAAAACCCTTGCAACCTATGTTCTTTGCCATTTCTTCGGCTTTTTCTTGTGTTGAGTAAGCTAATCTATCATCTATAATTGCAAAATCTTCATTAACAATCATAGAAGCTAATTCTATTTCTCCTAATTCTTTTAATTTAGATTCTGCCCATCTTAAACCTGCTTTACCACCCCACAATAAATAAGATATAGTGCCGCAAGCCTCTTTGTCTGATTCATTATAATATTCCTGCGCTCTACTTAAATAAGAGTACATTCTCTTTATAGTTTCTTTAGAGATTGGTTTACCTTGTGATAGTTGTTTAGCTCTTATCTTGCCAACTTGAGTAGCGCACTTATTCTTTACTTTCTCATTTAAATCTATACCTCTTTTAGCATTATTCTTAAGTGCTTGAGGATAATCACTATATGATTCAAACTCTCTTCTTTCACCTTCTTTAAGTCTAGCATCTTTTTTTATAATTGATCTAATTACAGAAAGCATTTCTGCTGCCTCTTCTTCTTCAAAGTCATTTATTGGTTCTTGTGGACGTTCTGCTTTATCAGCAAAATAACCCTCTATACTAAATCCTTTAACTTTTCCTGTTTTTACATATTCATCCCAAACTTCATCAGAGTTTACTTTTACTGCTCCCATCCAAGTACCTAGTGGCACATCTAAACCATATTTTCTAGATTTATCGTGTACTTCATCTTCTACTAACCAAGATTCTACTAATGTTAGCCCTTTTAAAGAGTACTGATGTTCTAAAGTAGTATTATTTTGATTACCATTCATTAAATAAAGCTGAGATGCTTTTTCTATTGTTTTTTTAGAGAAATATATATAATATTCTTCTTTACCACTTTTTCTATATATTGGTTTATTAGGCACAAGTAAAGCGCCCATTAAAATTCGTTTTTCGTTAGATATTTCTGCTAATTTAACTTCTTGAGATTTTAAAGCTATAAAGTCTTCTTCAATTGCAGGAGATTCAACAAGTGAAATAGCTTCTATTCCTGAAAATACACCATCTCCTAAAATAAGTTCTATAATCTTCATATTATTATAACGTATTAAATTAATTTTTTGTTTATCCTATACTTGCACTTGTAATTATGTTTCTGTCTAGTTCTTGAGCTGTTGTTACGTCTCCACTTACTACAAATGCTTGTACTGGAGGTTGCTGTCCAAATGCCTGAGCTATTTGATTTATTCCTGAACCACCAGCTAATCCCAGTTGAGGAGTAACCGATTCTCCGCCACTTACGTCAGATATGGTAGGTGTACTAATGTTTTCAAGTGAAGCTCCACCTCCACCTCCTATTCCTGTACTTGCTGCAGCTTTTTTAGTAGCTTTTACTGCACCTCTAACCGCACTAATTACTGAAGCTCCTGTAGCTATAGCACTTAATATAAAAGGTATATTAAAAGGAGGAGGCGCGGCATTTGCAGCTTTTGCAACTGATGCGGTTGTTTCTGTGCTTGCTTCAGCAGCATTAAGAGTGGCTTGATTTACTGCACTTTTAGCAGCCATAATTTGTTTTTTTGCGTCTAATATAAATTCTTTAGCTAGAATAAGTTGTTTTGCTAAAAGCAACGCTTTGCCTAAACGACTTTCTGCGCCTGCTAATTGAACTGCATTATTAAAAGTTTTTTCTCTTAATGCAACTCTTTGGGCTTCTATTTTTGCTTCCTCATCTAGTACAGCTTGGGCATCAGCTAATTCTTTATCCCTTTTCTCTTGTTTCTTTTTATCATCTTCAGCATCAAACTCAGCTTGTTTATCTAGCTTAGCTTGTCTTTGTGCGTTTTCAAGCTCATCGGTAGCTAAATTATTTTCTATAGCTTTATCTATTAAATTTTGATAATGCTCATCTATTTTTTGTAATTCTAAAGCCCTTTTATCTTCCTCAGAAACAGCCTCTGCTTCTCTAATACTTTTCTTTAGTGCAGCTAGTTCATTTTCATCCGCTATTTCTTCTGCTTTAGCTTCTCGTCTATTAGTAGTCAACTCCGCATTTAAAGTTTTTTGTTTCTTTAATCTTCCAGCCTCGAGTTCAATTAATACAGCTTTAAGTCTTGCTTCTTCATCTAAATCCTCTTTAGTTGATTGTGATAATTTGTTTTCATCTCTTTTTGCCTCAAACCTTAACCTAGCTGCATCTATTTCTTTAAGTGTTATTTCTTCTTCTATTTTACCAGCCTCTACTAAGAAATCAATTCTTTCTTGTGCGGTGAAATTTTCTTTGTCTGCAGCCTTTTCTCTTAGCTCATTAAATTTTCGTGTTGCCTCAGCTCTTTCTACAATTAAATCTCTTTCTAATTTATCAGCTTTAGCTCTTTTGTCAGATAATTCGCCAGCAACTTTTATTTCTTTAGCTGTCTCTTCCCCAAAGTTTTTTATACCCTCTGTAACTTCGTTTAATGCTTCTCCTGCTGCTTTAAAGTTTCCTGTAAACACATTAAACATTACACTACCAAAATCACTAACAATATCTATTACGTTGCCAGTAACAACTCCTATTTGTGTCATTAATTTAGCAAACTTGTTTTGTCCCTCTTCTGAGTTTTGGAACATTGTAACTAGAGAACCTAGAGCAATAACTAAAGCACCAATACCAGTAGCTAAGATCGCTACTCTTAATGATTTAAAACTTTTAATAACATTTCCTAGAGTACCTCTAAGATTTTTAAATTTAGTAACAGCTCCACCTGTAGTAGTGTCTAATATGTTACCTAATTCTTGTTGAGACTCTGAAGTTTTTTCTACTTGCTTTTCTAACTTAGAATACTCTTTTTGCATTTCATCTAAGTTCTTGACAGCTTCTTTGTATCTTAACTCAAAATCTATATAGACTTTCTTTGCCATAGCTCTTGTTTTATTTGTTTATAACCTTCTTTAATAGTCTCTGGCATTTTGTATTTGCCTTGTGCTATTCTTATATTTTCTGTTTCGCCTTTTAAATAAGGCAATAATTCTATTATATTTCTTATCATTATGTCAGTACGCTATTTGTATATTCTGCTGTTTTTACTATTAATTCTAATTCTGATTTGCCTGTTGCTAAATTCATATTAATACTATTTATATAATATTGTTCTCCGTTAATTTGCATAATATCATTAAGCTCATAGTTTAACATAAAACTTATTGGCAATTGAGCGGATAATTTTATAATTCTACCATTTTCTTGAAATGTCTGTATAATATATTGCTCATAAAATCTTTTAAATAAACTATTTTCATTTATATCTCTGTTAAATTCACTATACTCTGCATTAAAGTTTAAAGTATGATTTTCATCTACAGATACATTTGATGGCGCATTATATGTTGTTTGCGAAACAAAAAGAGGATAACTACTTGCATCAGTTAGTCTGTTAAAAAATATAAATGGTTTTCCTAAAGCAGTTTTACTGTCTGCATCTACCCACCAACCTAAAATATTATTAGTAATAGCTCCTGAATTAGTTACTAAATTTATTAATACACTTCTTTCAAAAGGTAAATTTTGATTAAACTCTTGTCCATCATATTTCTCGGGCGCTTGATATTTTAAATCTCCAAATACTTGTGCAAATTTATCTATGAACCTTAAACTAGTTTGAGTAACAGGAGGTGAGTATTTAAAGTTAATTCTACTATAAGGAACTGGACGATTTATGTTAGATCGTGATATATCTATATATTCAGTAATATCTCTTACTACCCCCTTAGTCATATAGTCATCAAAGGTTTCTACATAAATAGTACTGCTGTCAACTTTAGTATAAGCAACTAAATTAAACATCTTAAATAAACCAGCTAAAAAGTCAATTATTTTCATTTTAGGTAAATAGTCTTGTATAAAAACACCAAAGCCTAAAACTATTGTACTTGCATTTCCGTAAAAGTGATTTGTAGTAACTCCACCTACTGTTTTATCTATTTGCATACCAACATTACCACAAGCATTTAATGAAGCAAATGTTTGTACTGTTTGACAATTAATTCTTATTTCAGGCTTATATGTTCTTGAACTTAATGTACCACTTGTTAAATCAGTTAGAATTACTGTTACTGTTGATGATGAATTAAATGCTATATTTTCTTTGTAGTATAGTATTTCGTTTGTTGTTATGTCTCTAACTATAATTTCACCTGTATTCGTTGTAATACTTGGTGCTAACCTAATTCTTATTGTATATGATTCCCCTTCATTTACAGTTAAGTTATCTCCTGATAAAACATCTGCGCTGCCACAAGTAGGATAAAGCGAAGTATATGTTGAAAGTTTATATTTTATATTTCTAGTTGTTTGATCTACGCCATATTGTGTTGGAGTAGCTCCTTCAGCACTTGATGGAGTTTTTTCTCTATGTAACCATAAATAAAGCTCATCAAACATTTCACTTCCAAAAAAAGTTTTTATATCAGTTGTTGCACCTTCTTGCACTATAGGATTTCCACTTTCGTCTAAAGCTATTGATCCATCTTCAGTTAATACAAATTCGTCTGTATGTTCATCTACCATATTAAAAGCAATATTATATTGAGTTTGTATTGCTTCAATAATTCTTTTAATTTTTATAGCAGGTTTTACTTCATTTTTTATATCTGAAAAACTACCTGTGTCTAATCTATTTGTGCTAGGTGTATCATAAGTATAATAATTTTTTAAAGTTATAAGAGGGACTACTATGTTTCTATTAGAATCATTAGTTGCTAAAACTCCTGTACTTTGTAAACCAGTTTTAAAAGCATTTAATAAATCATCTAAATTATACTCAATGTCATATGTAGATAATGGGTTTAAAGAGCTTAAATCCTCTTCACCAAATAAATCGTTTAGACTTGATGGCTCTCCAAAGAAAACTACCTTATAAGAATAAGGCTTATTGTTTTTCATAGACACACCTTCTAATCTGATTTTACCATTTCTAAATGGAACAAAATTAATTTCTATTTTTGCAGATACTTGGAACCTTGCATCAAAACCATCTCTAATGTTAAAATTATAATAGTGTTGAAATAGTTTATTATTTGTTGCTGATGCTGGTAAATTAAATGTTTTAGAAAATGGTGTAAATACTTTACTTATATCAGAAATGTTCTGTATAGAATCTGTGATACTTATTGTTTCATCTTTGAATAAATCAACTCTAGTATCAGATATATATAATTGTACCTCACGCTTCATTTATAGTATATTATTAATAATTTGATTTGCTTGTTCTACTTCTATCGTGTATTGTATTAATCTGTCATTTACTGATGTTTTATACTTAAATGAACTAGATGTAACAACAACAGGCTGAGATGATATACCATCATAATCAATCCAAACATATTCACTTAATAACAAATCCTGCATTACATCATTATATGCTTCTATCATATAGTCGGTGTTTAAAGTATATCTTATATTGCCATTTTTATTAAATACAGCGTTTTGATGATGTTTCCTGTTATAATTAGACGAGGAATAATCGAATATATTTTTCTTATAATTATCTGCTTTTGTTCTTAAATTCTTTGTTGATTTTAAAAAGAAATAGTGATTCTGAGGCACTCCATTCTTATTGATAAAGTTAACTTCTATAGGTGTATAAGTAGGGTTGCATATTCGCTCTATTGTCCAAGTGTAATTACCTGATGCTGCTGCTACGCTTGTTGCCGACGTGCTTATCGTTGCAAGAGTTGCAGTACCACTATTCATATCATAAGCATAGCCTGCTGTGTTATCTGGTAGATATATAATTTGAGAACCACCTGTATTAGTAAGTTCAGCATTAGTATTGTTTATAGTTGTATTTACACCATCTGTAAATAAAGAATAACCAAAATAACCTGTGTGGGTAAATGAAGAGGTGGCTAATTGTGTACCTCCTCCATCTATAGCATCATATGCATACCAAGTCCCTGAAATTGCTACAGTATCTAAAAGAGATACATCTACGTTATAATAATCTTTAGCTAAACTAGCTATTTCAAACACGGTTCTATTAGATGTAGCATTTTTAATTATTGTATATCTTAAAGTACCATCTATTGTTAATTCTAACTTAGCAGATAGATGTGATCCTGTTGTAACTGTCTCGAAGTACGGGCTTCTTAATAATATATTTGCCATAATTAATTTTTGTTCATATTTTGTGGAAAAAACATTTTGTCTTGCTCTATGTCAAAAACAAATGCATCTCTTAATTCTTGTGGTAGATATTTAAACGCTCTTTGAAAAGGTTTGGTAAAAAACATACTAGGCTTTATACCGTGTTCAAATATACCTCTTGCTACTGCATATTGTAAAGATTTTCTAGGTACAAATTTTCCTGCTTTATCTCTAGTGCCACTTAATCCTTTTCTTACTACCCATCCACTAAATGCTTTGCTTGGGGGCATCTTTGTTCGATAACTGTAAGGAGTGTTATATTTTGTTTTTGTACCACTTACCCCTAAGTCTTGAAATGCCCCATAATCTTCCATACTAAATAACAAGTCGATGCTATCTTTATATTCATTTATTTTATAGTCAATACTATTGTATAAATTCTTAGTTACATTTTTTCTTTGCTTAGTAAGGTTACTTTTTGATTGTTGTACCACATACTTAGCGAACTTGTTTAATATGTCTTTAGTGTCTTTTAGTCGCATAGGTTTATATCGTTTGCTACAAATACATCAAAAGTGCAAGTAACTCCTGCCATTAGATTTTCAAACCTTTCATAGAAAAATTCACACGAAACTTCTCCATCTAATTGGTATAAATCCCTATGTATTGTGCCTTGTCTTAATGCTCCTACTAATCTATTGACTACGGCTAATTGTGTATTAATAACATCTTGCTCGTTATTATTGCCTCTAAATATGTCTGTGGTTTCATCTTTAGATTGATCTACTACATCCATAGCTAAAACACTTATGTTAAATTGTAACACTTGTTCTTGTATTGTAACATTGTTAACTATAATATGGCTTAAAGGGAATATTGTTTGTTTAGATAAATCTATTTCTGTTATATCGCCTGTTGTTACTGTGTTAACATTCTCATCAGCTAATAACTGTGTCTTAATAGTTTCTGTTATTTGATAATATCCTCTTACTCCTTGATTACTCATTTATTTTTCTTTTTTTTCTTATTTGTGTATATGTTAATGGCATAGCTAATAAAATCATTAACGTAAATATATTTAAGTGTGGTTCCCCACATAAACCTAATAAGTGCTCTAATATTTCTATCATTTTTTCATTTGTTTTTTAATTTGTTTTGCTTCAAGCTCTGCTTTATCTTTCATAAAACTTAAAGCATATAAACATTCGTGTATATTTAATTTAGTGATATTTTCAAATCTTCTAATATCCCCTTGAGCGAGTGTGAAAATTGATTGATACCACCCCCACTTTTTTCCAAAATTTGCTGCTGCACTATATTCATTGCCTCCTCCTCCTCCAAATAATTCAGCATAGTTCTCGACAAGTCCGTCCCTAAATGATAAAAAAAAAGTATAGAACCTAACACAGCATCCATTGGCATATCCTTCATTTTTTCAGAATCATCTCCTGTATATTCACTTATTAAATATTTATCTCTATATCTTTGGGTTATTGGGCGATAAAGAACGGCCATTGCTTTATGCATATTATCAAAGTCTCCTATATTAGTATCTAAATCAACATACTCTCCAAAAGTCATATCTTCTAATTTTGGAATAAAACCATAATCAATACCATTCATTTTAAATTCTTTAACTAGAGGAGGGCTTTGATTAAACATTTCACTTAGCACACTTGTAATATCTTTTATGCTAGTAGCTTTCATTTTTAAAACTAAATCTGCTTTAATACCACAAAATATTTCTATCATCTTGATAGCTAAAAATGTCTCATCTTCATTTTTGTCTTGTATACTAAGATATTTTTGATATTGTTCTAGTGTAATTTCGTTTAGTGAATCAGGTACTATAACTTGTTTTCTCATACCTATATAACGTAGAAATAAAAAGTTTTAAAACTATTGAATTATGTATTTTCCTTTGTTTGGATTTTTTAATTGCATCATTAAAGCATATCGTGCTGCATCAATACAATCAGGATGTAAACCTGTGGGTTTTTGTAAATTATTACCTTCTTTGTCTTTGTCCCATACGTAGCCTTGTAATTCTTTAATAAGGTTTTTAGACTTTGAGGTTACATATATTTCATTTTGATTAATTAGGTTAATACCATAGACTATTGAGTCTTTACCTTTTGTAACAGGAAATATTCTATGTCCATAGTTTCTTAACTCTTGTATAGACTTAGGCTCTGCACTATCTGCGTATATGTGTTCTAGTATATTGTTTTGTTTTATAAAGTAACTTAAATCTCTGTTTAACATTCCCTTACGATATAATACCTCATCAAAGATATAAGCATCATTCCATTTATATAATCTTATAATAGTTGAGGGATCAACAGAATAACCAAAGTCAAGACCTGCACATAATAATCTAGCTTCATTAGGTATTTGGTCTATAGGTTTCCAATCAGGAATACATACACCCTCTAAACTACCTATCTGTCCTAGCCCGTACACTTTCCACCAATTCGCCCAATACGTTGAGGTTTTAGCTTTTGTCTTTGCTTTCTCTATTTCTTTTACTATTGTTTCTGGTAGGCTGTTATTGTCTTTGTATGTTAGTGTGATAAAGTTCGCATCTTGCTGTCCTATTAATTCTTTGTCAACCCAAAATAAGTTAGCAGGGTTATAGTCAAGCCATATATTGCCAGATGTTCTAACTGCTAATTGTTGGTAGGAATCAAAGCTCACATTGTTGCACTCATTAATAAATAAGTCTGTTCTTCTTGCACCTCTTAATTTGTCCGGCTGATCTGTACTAAAGAATTCTATATAACTACCATTACTGAATTCGTATTTTAAGGTACTCTTATTAAACTTTCTATCATCATACCTATTCAACCCCTTTAAGATATTAAGAAAGTCTTTTAAAGCACCTCTACGCAAGTGCGGTATTGATTCAGCTACTATGCTTATTTCTTTTCCTTTATTGCGAATTGCATAATCTATAAGTATTGCTATAATAGCTATTGTTTTACCTGCTGATGATCCTCCTCTAATTATGCGAACTCTTTTATTTAGTTCTCGAAGTTTATTTAGCGCTGAGGTTTTGGTTAGTTGCATTAATCAATAAATAAGGGTACATCTTCATTTATATGTATGTCCTTTGTTTCTTTTGGTTTTCCTGCTACATAATTATAATATAGTTGCACATATTTAAAGTCGCCTTTCTCTAAACCTTTTTTTAAAGCTTCAAATGCTAAAGGCTCTAGCGGAGTTAATTTTTCAACTAATTTTATTTCCTCAGCTTTCGCTTTTCTGCCTGACCCTTCTCGTTTGCCTCCGTGTGTACTCATCTTGAAAAAACTTGATTATTCAAGTATATAACGTTAGTTTTCAGAATTTTGTTCCGGCAGTCTTTTTTTAATCTCTATTATTTCTTTAGATATTTTATCTATCATTATATATAGATTAGCGGTTATTCTTTCTATCTGCGCTATCTTTTGTTTATGTGTCCATTTTTTATTTTTCATTCTGTGCCTGCTATTATATGATCTTTACTAGTATTAATTTTTTTTGGTAAGCTATCTACTAATTTTAAAACTTTCTTTAAATCTTTTTCTAGCGTATTATCTACTATATGATTTATTAAAGCTTTTTGAAGTTTTGATTTATCTGCTAATATTAATAAGGTAAGATCAAAATATTTATCAAGAAGAGGATTATATCTTCTATGCGTTTCGTAAGACTTTAAACTATATATAGCAGTGGCGTGATCATAGTTTTTACCATTATTTATATAAAAATTTTTTATTTCTTTAAATTTCATGTCGCAATGATGCCTTAACATAAATGTAAGTAAAGATCTTATTTCTATGTTTTTTCTTTTGCGCGTATTTTCAAATGGGTTTATACCAGATAGTTCTTTAATATATTCTGCTATTTTTTTTGCTTCTATCATAATGTTCCTTTTATTATATATTCATTTAACTCTTGCTCTTGCTTTACAAAAAATGTTTCATATATTTTTAAAGCATACTCTACTTTGTCTTTGCCTGAATTATAAAACTCTTCACTTACATCATAATATCCTAAGTCGCCTGAAGATTTATCAATAACAAAGAAAAAGAATTTATCATAAGAAATTTTAAATATTGAACAGTATAGATAAACTTGAACGTCATAAGAATATTTACGAGCGCTATAAGGAAAGCTTTTAAGATCACTTGTTGTTTTCAAATCAGCTACATAGTCTGCTCCTAATACATCTGCTTTAGCGCGGAAAGGATAGCCGTTAACTATATCAAACGCGGGTTGTTCCAACAATGCCCCTTTTGTTAATTGTTGCCATATATCATTTTGCAACAAAGCGTCTACTGAATACATTGCTTTATCATATTCTTTTCGCGTAAAGACAAATTGATCGCTGCCTACTTCTTTTACTTTATCTTTATATGCTTTTGTTACTGCAGATTGCACCTCTACTATATGACATAAAGACTGTAACTTATCCGGCTCTAATGCAGCTAAATGTATTAGCCTGCCCATTTTAAAAGCTCGGGAGTCTGTTGAAAAGTTTAAACTTCTTGCATAACTTTTAGGCGAATCTAATAAATATTTAATAGCCGAAGAACTTAAAGCGTGTTTCCCTAATTCGCCGTAATAAAAAGTATCATTATACATTTTTTTTAATAATTCATCTTTATTATATAATTGGCCATTTAACAATTTAATTGTTTGTTTTCTTTTGCTCTTTTCATATATACTTTTTAATTCTGATACTGTTATGTAACAAGAATCAGTGTTGTGAAAAGAAGGATTAATACAAACATTTAATTGATGTATTTCATCATGGGATTTAAAAATATATTCTTCATCTTTTATTTTTATTTTTACTCCGTTCTTAGCCCATTCTGCAAATGCTATTTTAGGCGTTTTAAATGTTATATGTTTCCATGATGGTTTTTTAGCAACTATTCTCATATTTAGTTTTTTACAAATGTATTATTAATTATTTTACCTTCTCTATTTTTTATCTCATTATAAGCTGATTCAATTGCTTCCTCTATTGTGAAACCACTAAAATAACTTAATGAAGTTAATACCACTACCATATCGCCTATAGCGTCTTTTATTTCTTTTTTATTATTTGTTAGTATTGCCTCGGCTAATTCCCCCGATTCTTCTTGCAATTTTATATATTGTGTTTTTATATCCCCTTGATCTAAAATGTTTTTTTCTTTTGCCCACAGGCGTATTTTACTAAAATAACTCATACTACTAATTTTGCTTTTATATAATCACCGCTTTTATAATTTTTTAAAGTATAATTATTATAATCACCTGTTAATTTTGGTAATTTATATATTGATTCATTTAAATATTTTAATACTTGATTTTTATGATTTTTATAAATATGCGCATCCGCTAAGTTTAATGCTAATTGATTCGGCAATAGTTTTAATTCATTTGCAATAGTTTGTAAAAACAAAGCTCCAAATATTATATCGTATGGTAGCCCTAAAAATAAATCTGAACTTCTAAAAGATATAGAAAGATTTAAAGAAGAATTTATTCTAACAAAATTTAATTGTGTATAACAGCAAGGCAATGCTTGTTCGTGTAATTCTGACGGATTCCATAATGTAATAATTGCGCGTCTTGAATTATTTAATAATTCTTTTTTTACATATTCTATTTGATCTATTACTCCGTTAAATTTTCTTATTTGATAACCATACACTTTACCTAAATCATTATTTTTTGCAAAATCATCCCACCAATATATATTATGCTTATGTAAATAATTTAAATCTGTTCGGCCTTCATATATCCATTTAAATTCAGCTAATGCTTTTTTAAAAAATATTTTTTTACCAGTTATGATCGGAAAACCTTTATTTATATTTATCCTTAAAGATTTATTAAATAATTTATATGTATCAATACCTGTTCGATTTTCGCATTTAATTCCTTTATTTAAACAACTGTGTAATAATTTTTTATACTTTTTTTCAAATTTACTCATATCCGCCATTTTTAAATGAATCTAAAGCGGCTATATATCCTACACAGTCAAGCATTGTATCTTTCTTTATATTATATGCCATACGGCTTATTTTAAGAGCTATAAGACATTTATACATATCTTCAGTTGTAATATCTTTATTTGTTAATTCTGATGCAACGCGGGCGGCTTTAGTTATTGATTCATCAATCGGCCCATATTGTCTTTGCTTTTCTTCTTTACGATTAAATATTATTTCATTCGCGTTAAGCAAAATATTATTATTATCCTTTGACATTCGGTTTTTATTTTTTTAAATCTATAACTGTAAAACCATGTTTATTTAAAAGTTGTTTAGCTTTTAATAAATCATCATCTACTTTTTTTTTGTTTTTCATTTGTTTTAATATTCTAAAGTGTCCAAATGTTTCATTGTCTATAACCATTTTTTTGTAATTTAATTTTTAATTTTTGATTTTCACCCTCTGCTTTTCTTGCTCTTTCAATAGCTCTGTTTTTTGCTAATCTATAATCTGATATAGCTTTTTGATAAAGTTTTTTATTATTAAGGTTTTCGTGAAAGTAAAAAGTAAGTCTAGAAATAGCCGCAGCCATATCATTAAGAGTGTTAGATTTTTTTTTCTTACTTTGTTTTAATATAATACCAGCGAGATAATGAATATCTGCCCATATCTCCATTTCTTTAAGATTGTTTATTTTTTTATCCACAATAATTTTTAGTCCAACATTCAAAAGTTTCATTCCAAATCATCGGTTCCCAAGTAGGATCAATCTCCGAACGCCATTTAAACGTACCTGTTACTGCGTAGTCTTCTAATATTACTAATTCATCTATAAGTGTTTTCATTTGTTTTGTTTTTAAAGGGGGATTTTACTCCCCCCGAGTTAATTACTTTTTGTATTTTAATATTAGTATTTGTTTGTTAATCTCAAACCATTTAGTAGAGTATTTTTTACCCTCTCTTGTTAATTGATTTAATCTTTCTGTGTACTTGTTAATTAATGTGTTTTTCATTTTGTTTTGTTTTTAATTATAGTATAAATATACAAACAAATGTTAATAAAAAAAAATTTTTTGCAACTTTTTTTACTTTTTTTACTTTTTTATCTATAAAAAGGCTTATTTTTTTTTAAAAATAGACGAACAGACTGCAATTCTTTGATTTGCGTCTTTATATTCTGTAATCATAACACTGTTATTCATGCATCTTTGCATAAAGTCTTTTCTTGTTTCGTTTTGTTTTGGTTTTGGTAATGGCATAATTAATTTGTTTTTTTATATTTTTTATTTATTTCTTCAATCCAACTTCTATATATTTTACCATTGCAAGTGCAAGGCTCAGAATATTTATGGTTATACAATTCAGAATGTAAACGTGCTACAAGCTTTATTTGTTGCCTGTTTAATTCGCTTTGATTTTTTCTATTTAAAAACTTTTCCCATTTTTTTCGGTCTTTTTCTACCATAGTTTTACTTTGTTTGCTCTTTCTTTTCGCTTATCGCAACCACAATCATTGCCGTAAATTTTTTTAACAATCCATTTAATTCCTGTGTATGTCGTGATTTTTTCTATTAAATCCCCTAATCCCATTGTATATTTTTTTTTATTGTATTTTTAACATTCTTATATGTATTATATAACGAGGCATATGTTATATTTGTTTTTCGTGATAGTTCTGCAATAGTTACTCCACTTGATATAATTTCAAAAACTTTGCGATCATACCAATAAATTGAATTTAAAATTTTGTTTAGCTCTTGCATTTTTTTTGATACATCAATATTTTTTACCTGCTCTTCTTCTTCAATTATATACTTGTTTAAAGCATCTATATCAACTTTTTTTATTTTTTTATTTTGTCTTAATAAATCTCCATACAATGTTTTCAATGTTTTATATACGTAAAAATAATTAATTTCTTCACCGTAATTAATATTTAAACCTTTTGATAATAATTTGTCAATTTTTATATAGCACTCTTGAACTATGTCCTCGGCTATAGCGGGATCACAACCGAACGAAATGACGTAGCGAATCCAAGTTTTATGTTTTTTAGCAAGCTTTTCGAGAGTTGTCAATTTTTAATTGTTTATTAGTTCGATATTTAATTAAATTATAACCGCCTATTTCAAAGCCTACATTATTTAATATTGATTTAAATAATATTGGAGATTCGTGACTTGTTGGTTTATATCCTAAAGACATTTCTTTTACTTTTGCTACATAAAGTCTTGTATACATCCAAGCATCAGGCGAACTTATGTAACGATGACATATTAAAAAATCATCACAACGATTTCCATTTACAGCGCCTCCCTCGCTATCTCCAATTGTGGGAGGAGGAGTCATGCCCCCATATTCATGATTTGGTGAATGTTTTCTTCTTAATGCCTCGGTTACAGCATGTGCACATATCCAAGTTGATATATTATGTGTTTTAGAGAAAATGCGAATATCGGTTAATTGAACGTAATTGTATTCATAGCCGTTTGTGTTTCTTAAATCTTTCTTTAATGAATTTATAGGATCAATTAGTAATCCATCATAATCCCAAGCTTCTTTAACTTTTGTGGCTAACTTTAAAAGTTGTTTATAAGTGTATTGTCTGTTTACATCTACAAATTTAAAATGATTATATACAAATTCTTTTGATTGTTCGTAATCTGATTCTTGAATTTTATTTATTGGTTTGCCTTCAATAAATTCAATTAATTTTTTTATTAGCTGTACTGCATCATTTTCTGACGAAAAAACTAACCATTTAATATTGTGTTTTAGTGAGTATAATAACATAAGATAAAAAGTAAAATGTGTTTTTCCAACATTATTATGCCCTAGTATAAAATTCATATTTCCGGCAACAAAGCGGAATGAAGCGTCTAGTTCTTTATTACCTAACTTTAAAGCCTCTTTAACTTTACCTTTTCTAAAGTCGTTTAGTTTATTTATATGTTCATCGTAGTTTATAAGCATAAAAAAAGGGGGCACGAAACCCCCTATATTTTAAAAGTTAATTAGAATGGAAGATCATCTTCTCTGTCTGGTGCTTGGTCGTATGTGGAGACCTCCTCTTTATACTCTCTTACTCTCCATCCTTGTAAGCTAGTAAAATAAAGGATTTGATTGTTTGCATTAGTCCACTCTCTACCTCTTACGTTGTAAAACACTTCTACATAGTTTCCTATTTTACATATAGGGTCGTCTAGCAATCCAACATTGTTCTGAGTAAAATCAAGAGCTACTACTTGTGGATATTTATCCATTGTTTCTAATATTAACTTTCTTACTCTAAAATTACCTTTTTCTTCTACTTCTGTTATTTTTTTTACTTTTCCTTTTATTGACATTTGGCTCATTTTTTATTTGTTTATAAAATCTATTAATAATTGACTATCCGCTAAAACTGTATGGATGTCTGATTGTGGACGACTGCTGTGAAATTCACAAGCTGCCTTTACCATTGATTGACGAATAATAAGTTGATCTTTACTATTGTTGTTTACTATAGGTTGAGGATTGTATTCTAGCTTAGCTGTTTTGTATTCTTCATTGGTTACGTTGTAATCAACTAAATCTCCCACAGACTTTTTAAAATCTCCTTTTGCGAGAAAGTTATATTCTTTACCGTCATCAAATCTTACTTGATACTTGTTAAATACTCCCGAAGCGTTTGAATATTCGCCTCTTGGACTAATGTGTGTTATTTTTCCTTTCATTGTTTTTATTTAATTTGGTTTGTAATTGATTAATTTTAAATTCCATAGCTTGTATTCTTCTATAATACATTTCTATAAGTTGATCTTTTGGTGTTTCCATAATTTTAATTTTTATTAAAGTTATAAAAAATATTTTAAAAATAAACTATTGTTAGTAAAAAAAAAGAGGCTTACCGAAATAAACCTCTTCAAAACAAAGGAAAAAAAAACTATAATGTCTCTACTTTTTGTTTATATATATTTATCAAATCTAATAAATCTTGATCAGATTGTTTAATAATTTTCTTACTTTCTATTAACAATTCCTCTGCTTTATTAAATCCATATTCTTTATTTAAATTAGCACCGAAAATATAAGCCTGCCCGTATCTCATACAATTACACGCGTAACATTGCGGACGGCAGTTGTCTTGTCTCCACCTTAATATTCTACTAGATCGACTAATAAAATGTCCATTTTGCATACCCTCACCTTTCCAATATGCTTTCTTATTACAAGTATAACATTTAACTATACCGTTTTTGTCGGCATATTTACGCCTTATATATTCGCTAAATATTGCATCTAATTTTTTAACAAGAGTTTTTCTTTTAACTTTTTTCAAAAATTTATTTTTAATTTACAAAATTTTTATATAATTTTATTATATATATAAATAATATATACATGTTGCTTAAACAACTTACTATATAAATAATATATATAAATTATATATATGCCTATTTTTTAAATAAACCAATAGCTTTTTCGCTCGAGCGTCCTCCAAAATAGGCTAAGACTGTGGACATCATAATTTTTTCAAATGTATCATTCCAAGTATCGTTAATATGAAAAGGCACATTTTCAATACTATCTAATATACCTGCAAAAGAAAATATAACAATACACCACACTAAAACTAATGGACGCACGTTTTTACTTAACCAAGAATCTGACATACTATCAGCTTTCCATCTAGCGCTAATCTCATTCATCTCTTTTGTCTGCTGATCGTATATTAATTGTTGAAGTTTAATTTTATCTTCTTGAGGGGCGTCTGACTTAGTTATTTCGGCAATTGCTTCTTGCGGCGTTGTAACACCTTGTAACACATTACTAAGCGTAGGATTTATAACACTTGCTGCACCTAATAATAATTTTCCTACTGTAGTTTCTTTAAATTTTTTTTTACTCATAATAAAATCTCCATTTTAATTGAACAAATAATAAATATATATTTAACTCTTCATAATTAAATTCTTCGTTTGCTGGGAAATAATTAAACCCAATATTTATGCCGTTTGGTAATAAAAGTATAACCGAAAAGTCCATTAATATAATTCGTATCTTGTTTTTCCGTTTTCTCTTATCGCTCTTAAAACTCTATTACGATTTTCTTTTTTTGACACATAAGAACAATGTACCCAATCCGGATTATCATTAGAGCCAAATTCATATATTAGTTGGTCAAAATCTAAATTCTCTCTTATGTAGTTAAACATTTCATAATTGGTTTTATAACCGAACACGTCATCAACATCAATTGCTTGTCCCTGACAATGTTGTGATTTTGTTGACCCTCCGATCGCTATATTGACTTCTGGACTTCTGAAAAAAGAGGTTATTTTTATCGGACCACCTACATACAATCTTAAAGGCTCAAATATAAATTCTGCTACTTTATACATATTATCTAATTGATCTTCGTTAGGTACGTTTTCGATACCTCTACGTTTAGCTGTTGCGCTATGTACTGCTTCTTTATAAGAAATATGTTTGCTTATTTGCATTTATTAAAATTTTATGTTTATACCTGTTTTAATCTCTTGTA
>Ga0163109_10000924_pt1 | contig 23058 bp, 23 predicted proteins | sample CRUFie1St13metaG_FD_108704 | JGI IMG/M metagenome (GOLD analysis project Ga0163109, IMG submission 108704) | Marine microbial communities from the Costa Rica Dome - CRUD Field 142mm St13 metaG | ecosystem: Environmental > Aquatic > Marine > Oceanic > Photic zone | place: Costa Rica: the Eastern... | reverse complement strand
TTGCTGGGCGTTTAATGTCGCTTTGGCGTACCCGTAACCGGGCAGATCCACCAAGCGCCCGCCTTGGCGCACCGAGAAAAAGTTGAGCAACTGGGTACGCCCCGGAGTTTTACTGACCTTAGCGGTGCGCCGATTGCCGGTAAGTTGGTTCAGTACAGAGGATTTTCCAGCATTCGAGCGTCCGGCGAATGCCACTTCTGGCATGTCAGCAGGAGGACAGCGTCGAAGATCTGGTGCACTAGTTAAAAAGGTCGCATCGAGGCGTTCGGGTAACAACACTTGCTTGTCTTGATATATAATCGCGCCGCGTCAGCATTGCTCGGCGCAGTGCTAAGAGCAGAGCTAGGCTCAGGTTTAGGTGTTGGATAGTTTAGCATCAACCTAGTGCTCCGGCTGTTCGGGTTGGCCTTAGTCGAATGACCCCAAAATACGGAATAGATTAAATGGAAGTTTTTGTGCGCATTACAAAATGGATCATGGTTGCTGCTGCAACCTTAACCGCGGTGGCCTCTCATGCAGCAGGCAATGTAGAGGCTGGCGCGGCCCAAGCGGTAACCTGTGCTGCATGTCATGGCCAGGACGGTGCTACGGCGATCGATCCCTCTTATCCAAACCTTGCTGGGCAGAGTGCGAAGTACCTTAACCGGCAATTGCGGATGTTCCAATCTGGAGAGCGTGATGTGCCACTGATGACCGCGCAGTTGATTGGCAAATCAGCCCAGGATCTAGAGGATCTTGCTGCCTACTATGCCAGCTTGCCAGGCAAGATCGGTGAAGCGGTTGGCAGTGACGAGGACATTAAAACTGCACGTATGATTTACAAGGGCGGTATTGCCGATCGCGGTGTCGCAGCCTGCGCCGCTTGTCATGGTCCGGGGGGCTTGGGTAATGATCAAGCCGGATTTCCAGTGCTTGGTGGCCAGTCAGTAGCCTATACAGTCGCTCAACTAACTGCATATCGCGAGGGCCTGCGGGCCTCAGATGAAGAATATGGGGCAATGATGCGCAATGTCGCGTCAGGGCTCACCGACGGCCAGATCAGGGTTTTGGCAGACTACATCCACGGTTTAACGCCCTAACCCACAGCCGATACTTTGAGAGAGACATGATTTATTTCGGACGCAAAATTCGTTGCGGCGTAAAGGCTCTAGTGCTTATAGCAAGCAGCATTTGGGCGCTCGGGTTACAGGCCGAAACTTTTGGCCAAGCACAAGATGCGGGTGAGCAATATATCGCGGGCCAGCATTACGCGGTTATAGAAACGCCTGTGGCTACAGCGGCGCCTGAGTCGGTGGTGGAAGTGGTCGAAGTATTTTCATATATGTGCATTCACTGCTATACCTTTGACCCAATGCTGTCGAATTGGCATAAGGCCCAAGATGCCACGGTGGATTTTGTACGTCTGCCAGCAGTCTTCAATCCAGCTTGGCAATTATTGGCCCAAGCGTATTACACCGCTCAATCGTTAGGCGTAGAGGCAGAAATGCATGAACCTCTGTTTAAGGCGGTGCATGTGGAACGTCTAGATCTTCGCGATGAAGATGCCATGGCGCGGCTATTTCAGCGTCATGGCGGCGTGGATGCGGATACGTTTAAGAAAGTCTTTCGTGCATTTTCGGTAAAGAGCCGGGTGATGCAATCTCGAGGTAAAAGTCGTAGTTATGGCATCACGGGCGTGCCGACCATGATCGTCAATGGAAAGTATCGAGTTGACGGCGAGTCAGCAGGCGGTAACGAGGCGATGTTAAAGGTAGTGGACTTTTTGGTGGCCAAAGAACAGGCGGCCAACGCAGACTGAAGCGTTAAACTACCCCGCGCAGCTGCTGTTTGGCAGAGCGGCAGAATAATTAGCACCCAGCAAAATAGAAAGCCCTGCAAACCTATAGGTTTGCAGGGCGATGCTCTTGGCTAGCGGCCAGCAGACTCTGCGGTAGTCGCCACTGACATCTGACAGGCAGGATTCAAGAGCTCTGGGTATTGAACCCGCAGCTCAGATTCACACAAAGCGATGGTGTTCTTCGCGGTATCGATGACATAGGCGCGAACCGCTTGGGCGCCCGCCGCATCCATCGCGTGATCGAACTTAGGCATGCCTTTGTGCGCTAGCGCGCCACCCACTACGATGCCGTCCCAGATCGCGTGCACATCCTCACCGGAGTAAAGGAGGTTTGGAATCGGGCCTACGGTACCTGCGCCGGGACCGTGACAGACTGCGCAGTAACGAGCAAAGAGTAGCTCCCCTTCGGCGCGCTGCTCTGCCGTATAGTCCATTTTTTGTGGCTCGGGGACATTCAGATAGGTGATTTGTGTTTCTGGAAGTTGCGCTTCACCACCTAACTTAAAGGTTAGGATTCGGCCTTCGGTCAGCACATTACCCTTATGCCGTGGCGCACCTGAAGTAAGTGCATAGGCACCCCCCCATCCCGCTACCACCGAAATGTATTGCTCGCCGTCAATAGCGTAACTCACCGGCGCGGCGATAATGCCAATATCAACGGGCGACTCCCAAACCAACTCGCCGCTGTCAGCGCGATAGGCTGCAAATTGGCCGTCCGCCCGGCCTTGAAAGACCAACCCGCCGGCAGTGGACAGTAAACCGCCATTCCAAGTGGTGGCGTGTTCAACACGCCAAACTTCTTTTTGCGATACCGGATCCCAAGCAGCTAGGAAGCCGCGAATGCTCTGCAGATTATCAATTAGCTCGGCAGGGTCGGCAGTGGGGATGGTTTCCTTAAAGTCGGTACCGAGGTTCCAATCTTTGGGGGAATGCTTGAATGCATTGTCTTGTGCATAGTCAAAGCGCAAGTCTAATGCGGGTATGTACACCAAGCCGGTTTGCGGATGATAGGTCATCGGATGCCAATTGTGCCCACCCAGCGGACCTGGTTTTACCCGCTTGCTGTCGTTGGCGTAATTTCCCGCTGGGCTTTCTACCGGTCGTCCGGTTTCTGGATCAACATGGGTTGCCCAGTTCATTGGCACATAGGCCTCGGCAGAGATGAAGTCGCCATTAGTTCGATCCAGCACGTAGAAGAAGCCATTTTTCGGTGCTTGCATGATGACTTTTCGAGGTTCGTCGTTGATCTCGATATCAGCAAGGATCATGTGTTGGGTCGCCGTGTAGTCCCAAGTATCGCCGGGCGTGGTTTGATAGTGCCAGACGTACTCACCGGTATCCGGGTTCAAGGCGACGATAGAGGAAAGATATAAATTGTCGCCGCCGCCGGGGCTTCTGATGTATCTGTTCCACGGCGCACCATTGCCGGTGCCGATATATAACAGGTTTAACTCGGGGTCGAATGCCATGGAATCCCAAGCGGTGCCGCCGCCCCCAACTTTCCACCATTCACCACCAATCCATGTTTTGGCCGCTTCGCGCATTGCGTCAGATTCGAAGCCATCGGCCGGATTGCCGGGTACCGTATAAAAGCGCCATTCTTCGGCGCCGGTTTCGGTGTTGTAGGCCGTGACGTAGCCGCGTACCCCATATTCCGAACCGCCATTACCAATGACCACTTTGTCTTTAACGATGCGTGGCGCCCCGGTTATGGTGTAAGGACGATCGGGTAAGAGGGTATTGATGTCCCAAACGGGCTCACCGGTGGCCGCATCTAAGGCGATCAAACGGCCGTCGATGGTGCCAACGTAGATCTTGCCCTTCCATGCCGCCACGCCGCGATTCACTACGTCACAGCAAGCGTAACGTGCCCATTCGCGATCGACCTGCGGATCGAATTCCCACAGCAATTCGCCGGTTTTTGCATCGTGGGCCCAAACCATGGACCAGGCCCCAGAGTTGAACATTACGCCATCCACGACGATGGGGGTAGATTCTAAGCCGCGCTTGGTTCCGGTATTCCAATACCAGGCTAGACTTAGGTCGTTGACGGTTTCCAAATTGATTTGGTCCAGCGGGCTGTGGCGTTGCTCATCATAAGTGCGGCCATTGGATAGCCAATTGCTGGCTTCGCCGCGAATAATGCTCTCGCCATTAATGCTTGATGCAGCATTGCTGGTAACTGTGCTTGCCGCTGCTGGACTCTCTGAAGTGTTGTCTTCAGCTGCACCACAGCCGACTAACAACGCTACGCAGACAGTTAGCACGCTAACGCGCGCCAACCGTAATGATCTGGTTTTGTGCAACACAACCCCCTCCATTTTTAATTTTCCCCGAACCGGAGTGTACCTATGGGGCGCTCCTAGGCATAGCCACTATTGTTACCCGAGTGTGGACATGATTTGGATGCAAGCGTGCGTTATGGCAGCCATTAACCGTCTATGGACGGTCGCTGTCTTTGGGTTTTAACGCTGCCGCGCTGTTTCTTTTTATCAACGCGACGGCGTTTGGAGGCAGCTGTTGGCTTAGTCGCCTGGCGCTGCTTTGGTACGTGATATGCGGCGGTGATGAGCTTTTCAACTCGACGCACCGCCGCCTCTTTATTTTGCAGCTGCGAGCGGTGGCTACTCGCTTGCACGATAAGCTCGCGCACTTTGTTGATGCGGCCTGACTGTTGTGCCAGTAGGCGCCTCATGACGCCGGGGGGTAACCCCAGTTTCGCCAATGGCACCCGCAATTCCACAGTGGTGGCGGTCTTGTTGACGTGTTGACCTCCGGGGCCAGATCCCAGCACAAAGCGAAATTCACAAACCTTAGTTGGCAGGATGTAGCTGTGCATTATGAATGGCGCTATTCGACTTAGGCGTTACTTTGCAGCCACCCGATCGAATACCCTGCGAAAGGTAAGTTTCTTGGCTTTTTTGTGCTTGATCGCTACTTCAACTAATAGGCGGCCATCTTTGCGCATGGACCACTTCTTACTGACGCTGCGCTCAGAGGTTTTATACTTCTGCTGCAGGCGTTTCCGACTCCATTTGCTGTCGCGACCGCGATAGTGACCGGCACGCAGGATTTCCCGCTGTTCTTGTGGATCTAGATCCGGGTAAAAGAGTTCCACAAGATTCTCGCGAGTGGAAATTGTCATTGTTTTACAGCGCAAAACCTCCGGCTGTTTGGCGGTGAGCGGCGAATGGCCGCTACGGGTGCTGGCGCCGCCGCCAGGTAGTGGAATACCCATTACTGAAATCTGCGCGCGTCCAGCGGTAGGGATTTTAATAGTTTTTTCGTCCAGATCATCGCGTAACAGCTCGGTCTCTGCCTGATTCAAGGCCCAAGTGCCGACAAATTCAGGCGACTGTTTGGCTATGGCGTCGACGCTGCTCGCGCAGAACAGCACCGCCATCAATGGGATTGTGAATTTACGTTGGAGAATCGCGAGGTAATTAAATGTCATGGACTAATTCTGTGCGCTTGCTGGTGGTGGTGCAATTGTTCTGTGACGGTGGTTTTTGTCCCAAGCGGTTAGAACGTTCTACAATGTAGAGGTTATCCGGCGCCTGATAATTCATGGAAAAAGACGTATGAAAGAATTGACGAGAGCGGTGTTGATTGAGCAGCTACTGGCATGGCAGGCCGAGCAATTAGCCAGCGAAGCAATTTGGCTTTGGGCTTTAGAGCAGCGGGCTGAGTGCAAACCCAGTGACACTGCCGTGCGTGACGCTCTAGATATGCTGTGCGCGATTCCAGAAGATTTGTTGTTGCCGGAAGACGCTGAAGTCATGCTCGATGCTTTGCACAACCCGCTCGACCAAGCGGATCTTTCGTCGAATCTGCTGTGGAATTATGCCGATATGATCGATCAGAACGGTCGGCGCCAAGCGCTTATCGACGACCCGTTTTACGGTCCGTATTGCGGCAATTGACGCTCGCCGCCAGGTTTTCGTGATGAGTGACAAACTGACGGAACTCCTAGACCTGCTGGAGCTCGAGCAAATCGATCAAAGTATTTTTCGTGCTCGCCATCCGGCCAGTCGAACAAAACGCTTGTTTGGTGGTCAGATCATGGCTCAAGCGCTTATGGCGGCCCAGCACACGGTGGAGCCAGAGCGCTGTATTCATTCTTTGCATGGCTACTTTCTGCGACCAGGAACGCCGAAAGTGCCGGCAATAATCCGTGTTGAGCGAACTCGCGATGGCGGCTCATTTTCTACCCGTCGAGTATTGGTGACACAGAATGGCGAGATCATATTCAGTATGGATGCGTCTTTTCAAAGGCCACAGGAGGGGCTCAGCCACCAAACGCCAATGCCCGACTTAGAGCCGCCGCCGGCAGAGAAAATACCGGGCGAATTGTTGGAGGGTGCGTTCATAACTTGGCGTCACGAATTTCGCAGATTGCAGTCCGAAACGCCTCAGCCGCCAGAGCAGTTTATTTGGTTCAAAGTTACCGGCGAAGTGCCAGTTGATCCGGCACTGCACGCCTGCCTATTGGTCTATGAGTCGGATACTGCGCTGCTGGGCACTGCGCGGCTCCCGCACCGTGGGCGCTTTCAGCGCGATCAAATGCAGGTGGCCAGTCTTGATCATGCGATGTGGTTTCACCGGCCATGTGAGATCAATCAATGGCTCTTATACGCAGTGGATTCGCCCAGCACTGGTGCCGCGCGCGGGTTCACCCGCGGCAACATTTTTAGCGCAGACGGTACCTTAGTTGCGTCTACTGTACAGGAAGGACTGATCCGGGTACCCGGATACGACCCCTGAGATCACAGCGCGTCGACTAGGTTGCGTAACTTATCGCATTGCGCAACCCGTTCTTTGGCATCTGCTCCGATGAAGCTGACGTTCAGTGCGTTGACGCCAGATTCCTGCAGCGCGTGGAGACGCTCGCGCACAAAGCCCTCGTCGCCGATGAGCGCGCTTTTTGCTAGATAATCTTCTGGAATTGCCGCTGCGGCCTCATCTTTGCGGCCAGCCAAATACAAATCCTGAATTTGCTTGGCCTCCGCAGCATAGCCACTCTGGGAGAAAATATCGTTATAGAAATTCTTGGAACGCGCTCCCATGCCGCCGATGTACAGCGCCGCCCCGGCTCTTGCTCGCTCTCGATGATGCTCCATGCCCGGGCCGATGGCGACGGAGCCGCCGGCAAATACCTCCAATGGTGCGCGATTGGGATCGCGTAGCGCGTTGCCCTTACTTAGGGCGTCGCCCCAAACTGCCTGGGCTGCTTCAGGAGTATAAAAAGCCGGTAGCCAGGCATCGGCAAGTTCCGCTGTAGCAGCGACACTGGCCGGCCCCAAGGAGGCGATGGCGATCGGAATTTCATCGCGGACCGGATGATTGATAAGTTTTAGCGGTTTACCCAAGCCAGTGCCTTGGTCTTGGGGTAGCGGAATTTGATAGTGGTCGCCCATGTGTTGCACTCGCTCGCGGCGCCAAACTTGGCGGCAGATTTCGATCACTTCGCGCGTTCTTGCAACTGGCGCGGTATACGGCACGCCGTGGAATCCCTCTATCACTTGCGGCCCGGATGCTCCCAATCCGAGCATTGCGCGTCCGTCGGAGAGGTAATCGATGCCTGCCGCTGTCATGGCGAGGAGGCTCGGCGTGCGGGTATAAATAGGCAAAATGCCAGAGGCGATGGTGACCCGTTCTGTTTCAGCAGCGATATAGCCCATGGCGCTCGGCGCGTCGAATGAATAGGCCTCGGGTACCCAAACTACGTCCAACCCCGCTTTTTCCAAAGCTTTAACTTCGGCGACGGCTTCTTTAAAGCCGCCGGCATAACTCAACAAAGTCGCAATGCGCATAATAATTCCCCTTATGATTGAATGCGGTGCGTGGATGCATGATCGCTACTTAAACACAGTATAGTGGCATCTATGCGGTAAGGTCTTGTTATGCGCGAGATCGGCAGGAGGTCGGCGTTGATGAAATTTTCGCTAGCGTGTTGTGCGCGCAACCTTGGACTCGGCCCGAATATAAAGGAACAACTTAATGGCCCAAGTTAAGCGGATAGTGCTGGCGCTGTGCGTGAGTTTAAGTATCACCACCGCGGCTAATGCAAAGACCATAGATGACTATGCTAACGAAGCGGTTGAGCGACTTTCTGCCTACCTGCAAATTGATACCATCAATCCGCCGGGTAACGAGTCTCGAGGTGTCCGCTACATTAGTTCGCTACTCGACGCTGCCGGCATTGCCTATGAAACGGCAGAGTCTGCGCCTGGGCGTGGCAATCTCTGGGCGCGCATACCCGGCACCGCGGCGGCCGGAGAAGATAAGCAACCCGCCCTTATCCTGTTGCATCATATTGACGTCGTGCCTGCTAGCCGAAAATATTGGAGCTTTGAACCACTGTCCGGCGATGTAGCGGACGGCTTTGTATATGGGCGCGGTGCCATTGATACGAAAGGCCTAGGTATTGCTCAGCTGCAAGCTTTCTTAGCCTTGGCCGCTAGCGGTGCGGAACTAAATCGGGATGTTATTTTACTTGCTACAGCGGACGAAGAAGCCGGTGGCTTTTTCGGTGTGGGCTGGCTGATTGAGAACCGCCCCGAGCTTTTTTCTGATGTCGGCTATGTCTTGAATGAGGGAGGCTCGGGCCGTGTATTTGGTGATCAAATCGCGGTCTTAGTCGAGGTGACACAAAAAGTGCCATTGTGGCTGCGGCTCACTGCTACAGGCCGCCCCGGACATGGCTCAGCGCCGCAAATGCAGACTTCAGTGACACGACTTGTCCGCGGCCTCAAGCGCATTAGTGAAACTGAGTTCCCGGTGCGTGTAATTGAGCCGGTCGCCATAATGTTCGAGGGCTTGGCGCCCTATCAACTCGCGATTGGTCAGCCTGCTGCGCCGAATATCCGCGATGCGGTAAACGACAGCGATTATTTGCTAGAAATGAAATTGCGTAATCCGGGTGGCCATGCGCTGTTGCGTAATACCTGTTCGATTACCACGTTACAGGGCAGCTCAAAAATAAATGTGGTTCCGGCTGAAGCTCATGCTGAATTAGATTGTCGGCTCTTGCCTGATCAGGATCCCGAAGCGTTTCTGCGGGAGTTAGCGGCAATCATCAACGACCCGCGCATAACGATTGATAAAATTATGGGCTTTACTCCAGCGGTTAGTAGAACGGATACACCATTGTTTCAGGTGCTTGAAAACGTCGCGGACGAATTTTTTGGTGCCACAGTGATTCCAACTGTAGCGGGCGGTTTTACCGATTCGCACTTTTTCCGGGATCTTGGCATCACCAGTTATGGTTATTCGCCGTTTGCTTTTGCACCCAGAGAATTTAGCGGTGTGCATGGTAACGACGAGCGGCTTGCGGTGGAGCAACTGCGACGCGGAGTCAAAATCTATTACACCGTGCTGCAGCAATTTACTGCGCGCCGTTAACGCCAACTTAGAGATTTTAAAAAGGATACGGGAATGGACATTAAAGCTACCGCACTAGATTTCACGCCTATGCACGAGCGGATGGACGCTTACATAGAGCAAAATATCCTGTCTTGCTGCGCCACCTTGGTAATGCAGGGACAGGAAATTATCGACTATAAAACCTTCGGTTATATGGATTTGGAGAGTAAGGAGCCGTTACGTGCCGATGCCATTTACCGAATGTATTCCAACACCAAATTGGTTACCTCGGTGGCATTGATGATGTTGCACGAAGAGGGGCTATTTGATTTGGACGATCCGCTGGCTAAATACATGCCGCAATTTGATGGCCTATCGGTCCTCAAACCTGACGCCCAGAGCGCAGAGGATGTGGTTCCAGCTCAACAGATGGTCTTGATTCGGCATATTTTGAGCCATAGTGCCGGATTTTCTTATGGTTTTATCGAGCCTAATTCAGTCATCGACCAGGCTTATTTGCAGGGCGGGCTGAATGTTTTGGCTGACTCCAGTATTGATCTAGAAGAGTTTTGTGACCGCGTTGCACGTTTGCCACTGGCCTATGAACCAGGGGCAAGCTGGCGTTACTCGGTAGCCACGGATGTTTGTGCGCGCCTAGTCGAAGTGCTGTCGGGGCAAAAGTTTGATGAATTTCTGCAGCAGAGGATCTTTGCGCCGCTGGGAATGGTCGATACTGGGTTCTGGGTACCGCCAGAAAAAACCGACCGCTTTATCACACAATACGCACCGACAGATTTACTTGACCCGATGAAACCGGGCTTGGTTAAAGCAGACGACCCGGTTAACGGCCAGTACAACAAACTGCGACGGTTACTGAGTGGTGGCGGTGGTTTGGTTTCAACGGTTGCCGATTATGTGAAATTTCTGCAAATGATCGTAGGTGGTGGCGCATACGGGAGCGTGCGCTTGCTGCAGCCTGCCACTCTCGAGGCGATGCGCCAAAATCAATTAGCTCCAGGAGTTAATGTGGCCTTTCCGATGTGGTCAATGCCCGGGACCACCTTCGGCCTGGGCTTTGCTCTAAAGCAAACCCCGCAGGCAACAGAACCGCCCGCATCCCAAGATGAATATCATTGGGGCGGTATGGCGGGCACTCACAGTTGGATGGCGCCTAATGCCGGCATCACTGGATTCTGCCTGACCCAACGGATGCCGGGTTTTTGGCATCCATTTAGTCACGAATTTAAGGCCCACGCATATGCTATTGCAGGGTCATAACGGATAAGTCTTGCCGGTTACCGCTGGCGGGTGGCGCGAATCGTGGCCTGCAAGCGGTCGGCTATAGACACTGCAGTGCTGGCGACCAGTGCCCAACTGAACATAGGAATGATGCTTTGCAGCCAAGCCCACTCTAAAAGGCGACTGCCAACGGCGCTGCAGACCAGTACAAAATAACCAATGCCGTTGGCGCGACCGAGGGCGCTGCTGCGCAAAGCATGGCCGGTTAGAACCCGCGAATCCAAGCTATATTGGATGAACGCGACGGGTATCAGCCACACCAACCAAAAACTTATGAATTCGGACTGGGCTAAAGCGAAGCAGCTGGTGGTGACCAAGATGGCGTCGGTGGCGTGATCGAAAAAGCCGCCCAGGGGGCTGGTATTACCTTGCTTGCGAGCGACTTTGCCGTCGAAAATATCGCTTAGTACAGCGACGAACAGGCAAACCGATGCCCACAGCCACGACTCACTGCGAATTAGAAGGTATAGGGGTAAGCAAAGCAGTAGGCGGGTTAGGGTCAGGACATTCGCCCAAGTCAAAACGCCGCTGGCACGCATGGGCCTTACTCGGGCTCAGGGTTTAGGCGGTAAATTACACCATTGGTCTCGTCGCTCTCGTCTAGATAAAAATCATACTTGAGCGAGTATTTCTCCAGCACTTCGGCAATTTCCTCTGGGTCAGCGACACGCTGCGCCGCGCCTGCGTATAAATTGCCCTCGATGCCTAAGATAATGGTTGGGTCTTTATCAAGGTTGGTCGCCCAGTTTGTAGCTTGGTCACTAGAGGCAACGTAAAAATTTTCGCCGATGCTCACGCCCCACAGGGTAACCGAGTAAGGGTCGGCTGAATTGGTTTGTAAGAGCACGTTTTCGCAATCATCCGCAAATGCCCATTCTTGCGGCCAGGGCTGTTGATTACCCTCCAGCGCCCCCCCTGCGATCGGGCCTATGGGGCCGGAACAGGCAGCGGTTGCAAAAACGCAAATCAAAAAACCAACGTTGAAAGACCAAGTGCGCATTGTTGAATGACTATCCAGGTGGGAGCAGTGACAGAATAAGCTTAAAACAGAAACGGATCATACTTAAAATAACTCGCAGGTCGAGTTGTCATGTCCAGCAGCTCAGCTGTTGCATAGACGCTATCCTCGACTTTTTTGCGAAAACTAGGAGTAATTCATGCACAAGGCAGATGCGCAACAATGGCTGGTTACCGGCGCAAACGGCGATCTGGGTCGGCGGTTTATTGCGGCGACCCTCAGCGCCACTCAGGATCGCATTTGCGCCGTCGTGCGCAGCGATCGCGCGGCCAAGCAGTTGGCGGCTATCGAATTAACAGCTGAGCAGAGTGCGCGGCTGGATGTGGCGGTATTGGATTACACAGATCAGGCGGCGTTGTTGGAGGCTGCTCAAGGGTGTACCCGAGCGCTGCACTTGGTTGGCATTTTAAAGGCGACTAAGTCGGCCACTTACGCTGAGGCCCACGAAGCGAGTGCCGGGGTAATGGCGAAAGTGTGCGATGGATCCAGTATTGAACATCTCACTTATTTATCGATATTGGGTTCACGTGCGGTTTCTTCTAATGCCTGTTTGGCTTCGAAAGGCCGTGCTGAAGAAATTCTATTGAGTGCCAGCACTCCTACCTGTGTGCTACGCGTGCCCATGGTGCTGGGAGAAGGCGATTACGCCAGCGGTGCTTTGTTGAGGCGGGCAGCACAAGCGCGTAGCTTTGCGTTTCGCCCAGAGAGTTTAGAGCAGCCAATTTATGCTGGTGATGTGATCACGGCTATCTGCCAAGCAGCAACGCTGAAGTACGCTGGCGGCCTGGATCTCGCAGGAGCGGAATCCCTCAGCCGCAGGGCGTTATTGCAGCGCGCGGCACAAAGCATGGGTCAAAGTACGTCGGTGGTGGGATTGCCGATTGCCCTTGGTTACGCCCTGGCTGCAGTGATGCAGACGTTATTGTCGAACCCGCCCTTAACCACTGCCATGTTGGGTGTTCTTGATCATGACGACGCCATTGATCCTGCACCGGCGCTGCAGGCGCTGCAAATGCCGGCGCTTTGTAGCGTCGATACAACCCTTACTAAGCTACTCGCGGCTAACGCAAGCGTTTAGCTAAAAAAGGCAGACTGACATCAAGACGGTGATCGATACCGGAATGGGTACCGTCGAATTCCTCATAATGATGCTTGATATCGGCCTGAAGCATTGCTTGTGACAGCTGTCGGCTCCCGTAGTGAATATGAAACTGGTCTCGGTGACCGCAATCCATGAATAAACCGCGTAGTTTTTTCAAATTGGGTGCATAGCGCTTTATCTGATTAATTGGATCGTGCTTTAACCAAACGCGCCAGCGCTCAGGAATCAGCTGACCCGATTGCAAGTCGAAAGGCAGGCGAAAGCCGTTCTTTGCTTCCGGATCTGGGTCATAGCTTGCTGCCATCCCCAGAAGCATTAGCGCCATCATCTCATCGCCACTAAGACGCTCGGCGCCACCGCGGGGCCGCGACCAGACGCTATTTAAAAAGCGCTCCACTCGGCCATCGTCCTCGCCCAATCCATTGGCCTGGCGCAGACTAGTGGCGCGCGACTTGCCGCGTGGTGCATCACTATAACGTTGCAGATGGGTCAGCACTCCGGGCCAGTCGCTGCGATAAACAAAGTCGAAGTAAGCGTCGCCACTGTGATTAGCTACGCCACCCCAGAGTTTTGGGTAGTGCATTGCCAACATCAGTGACCCATAGCCGCCTGATGATTTGCCGAAGCAACCGCGATGCTCGCGTGCTGCCTTAGTGCGAAATTCTTGATCAATCAATGGCACCAATTCGGTGTTGATGTAATCTGCATAATTACCGATGGCGCTGGAATTGATGTATTGAGTGCCACCGAATGCGGTAAAACAGTCAGGGAATACGACGATAGTAGGCGCCATCTCATTGCTGCTGATCAGGCGCTCCAACCGCTCCACTAGGTTTTCCTCGAAGCCCTTCCAATTCAGTTGACCGGGCCCAGCACCGGTAAATCCTGCCAGACTGTACAGCACGGCGAAGCGGCGATTTTTGCGTTGGCGATTGTAATAGGCCTGGGGTATGTAGACATTGATCGGACGCCGACTCGGGTCGCCCAGTGGATTGTTCGCTAATACTGACGAGTCGTGTTGCAATGTGATCACGCGATTTTCAAGACTCGTTGCAGTTGCAGGTTGCGTAGAAGGCATAAAGACATCCGTGGCAATGGTTGTAGGACGGCCAATAGCTTAGTGGTTGCTGGTACCGCAAAAGGGCCATCGTTATAGTAGCCGACAGTCTACGGCTCAGCCGCCTCAGGGTTAAGGGTCGCAATGAAATGAATAGGAGCTTCAGCAAAAGGCTATGACCAGATCACTGCTTTGGATTGTTTGTTGGTGTATGCCGTGGGGAGCTGTCTTCGCCAATGAAGTGGGTAATGCCGACCGAGGCAAAAGTCTTTATCCCGTATGCACCGCCTGCCACGGTGTTTCGGGCGCTGGTAATCCGGCGATGAAGGCACCAAAAATTTCCGGTCAAATGTCTTGGTATGTGTTGCGGCAGCTAGAGTTGTTTCAACAGGGTGCTCGCGGTGCAGCCTCAGGTGATATGCAAGGCATGCAAATGGCAGCCATGTCCAGAGGCCCGCAATTGCGGGACGAGCAGGCTCTAGCAGACCTAGTAGCGTATATAGGCACGTTTCGAGATCAGGCGCCAAAGCCCACCATCACGGGGGATAGTGAAGCTGGGAAGAAGCTTTATGCCACGTGCGCCAGTTGCCATGGAGATCAAGGCGAAGGAATTGAGGCGATGGCCGCGCCCCGGCTCGCCCGCCAGAGCGATTGGTATTTATTGGCGCAGCTGCAGAAATTCAAAATAGGCCAGCGCGGCTACCATGACGCGGATCACGGCGGCAGACAAATGCGCAGCATGATCATGACGCTGCCGACCGAACAGGCAATGCGCGACGTGGTCGCTTACATCAACACCCTGCCTTAGTGACGTGAGCGGACGTCTGCAAATAAACCTCGCTGCTGTAGCGCACAATTATCGCGTGTTGCAGGCTGGCAATGGGCAAAACTTAGCCGCGGTGGTCAAGGCCGATGCCTATGGTCTAGGCGCTAATGAAGTCGCCACAGCGCTGTGGGCTGAGGGATGTCGTGAGTTTTTTGTCGCTCAGGCTGCCGAGGGTGTGGCATTGCGCAGTGTCTTGCCGGAGGCGCAGATATACGTCTTAGAGGGCGTATCTTCATCGTCCTTAGCCACGCTACGCACGCAAAATTTATGTCCAGTGCTGAACAGTGTTGATCAGTGTGTTTTATGGAGTCCAAGTGATTTACCAGCGGCGCTGCAACTTGATACTGGCATGGCAAGGCTTGGATTGAGCGCCGAGGAAATCGCCTTGGTGTTGCGGGATCATGCGATAGATGTGCGCCTGTTACTGAGCCATTTTGCGCGAGCGGATGAGCTTGAGCATGACTTTACTCAGGCACAAACCGATCGCGTAATGGTTGTTTATACCGAGCTTCTGCAGCGTTGGCCTGAATTACGCTTGAGTTTGCATAACTCAGCAGCTTGCATAGGTGGTGCATCGTTGCCGGCGGGGATTGAGCAGCTAGGTCGAGCGGGCATTGGTTTGTATGGCGGTAATCCGCTGGCCACTGGCCGCGCCGGTGATGTTGGGCTTCGGCCTGTCGCGAGTGTGTTTGGTCAGGTTTTGCAAGTGCGCAATCTCAAAGCAGGGATGCCTTTAGGGTATGGCGGCACCTATATAGCCACTGCCGACGAGCGAATTATGATTGTTGGGGTGGGTTACGCTGATGGCGTACCCAGATTACTGTCCAATCAAGGCCATGTTTTTGTGCAAGGCCAGCACTGTGCTATTCGCGGCCGCGTTAGCATGGATATGCTGCATGCAGATGCGTCTGAAGTAGACGTTGCAGTGGGTGATTGGGTCGAGGTTATGGGTGCAAATATTTGCGTTGACGATATTGCCGTTCAAGCTCAAACCATCCCCTACGAAGTGCTCACTGGGCTGGGCAAGCGTTTACATAGGGTATACCTTAACGACTCAGAAGCGGGGCGGTAGATGCACTAGCGCACGCAGCGCAAGATTAGCGAGGGGGGAACAATGAGCGAGTCGAGCAATAGCAAGGTAAATCCAGGTGGTGTACTGGCCGGCAAGGTGGCCGTGGTAACTGGTGCCAGTAGAGGCATTGGTGATGCCATCGCGCGGCGATTTGCCATGGAGGGGGCCAAGGTTGTTGTTTCGGCACGCACCGTGGACAGTGGTGAGCATTACTTGCCCGGAACCATTAATGAAACCGTGGCGGCGATTCGCGCAGCAGGAGGCGAAGCCCTAGGGGTTAAGGCTGATCTGGCAGCGGCGGAAGATCGCGAGCGGTTAATCGCTGCTGCTGAGGCGGAGTTCGGTCCGGTTGATATTTTAGTCAACAATGCGGCCATCACGTACTTTATTCCCGTGGCAGATTTTCCTGAGAAACGCTTTCGACTTATGACGGATGTGCAGGTATGGGCACCATTTGAGTTAGCACAACGTGTGCTTCCCGGGATGCAGGAAAAAGGTTCGGGTTGGATCCTCAACATATCCTCCCACGCGGCGATTCATCCAGAAAAAACACTTTCCGGGCGTGGCGGTACCGTTTATGGCATGTGTAAGGCCGCATTGGAGCGCTTTACCACGGGCCTGGCGCAAGAGACCTACGATCAGGGGATTGGCGTGAACGTCATTTCGCCTGGGCTGGTGGCAACGCCAGGCGTCATGCACCATAAGTTAATTAATTCCGAGAATGAGGATCGAGTAACACCAGTCGAGCATATGGCTGAGGCCTGCTTAAGATTGTGCCATGGGGATCCCCAAGCGCTGACTGGCCGCATTGACTACGCGGACGAAGTGATGCAGGAATTCGACCTGCAGGCCGCCGAATTGATATAGCGAAAAAATTCAGGAGTCAGACTATGACTTACACCACTCCACGTGCCGGATCAGAAAGCCTTAACCTGCATAACGAATTTGCACCGGATTCCATTGAAGCGAAAGATCTGCGCACGCTGTTGCATCCATCGACAAACTTAAAACAGCACAGCCAGCAGGGCCCTGTAGTACACGAGCGGGCCGAAGGGGTTTACCTTTGGGACAACAAGGGCAAGCAATATCTCGAGGGCATGGCCGGGTTGTGGTGCACGGCTTTGGGGTATGGGAATGAGGAGCTTGCGCGGGTTGCCGAAGAGCAGATGCGCAAAATGAGTTATTCCCAGTTATTCGCCGGACGTACCAACGAGCCCTCAGTGATGTTGGCAGAGCGCTTAATCGAGATGGCCCCAATGGATGGTGGGCGGGTATTTTTCGGCTTATCTGGCAGTGATGCCAATGACACCCAGATTAAGCTGCTGTGGTATTACAACAATGCGATCGGCCGGCCGGAAAAGAAAAAAATAATCAGTCGTAAGCGCGGTTACCACGGCATCACTGTCGCCAGCGGCTCGCTTACCGGCATTCCCACCTTCCATAAAGAGTTTGATTTACCCCTACCGGGCATCATGCATGTGACCTGCCCTCACTACTACAGTGAAGGTATGGTTGGCGAATCCGAAGCGCAGTTTGTTGACAGGTTGCTAGCCGAACTTGAGCAATTGATTTTGCAAGAAGGTCCGGAGACCATTGCGGCCTTTATCGCCGAGCCGATCCAGGGCGCTGGTGGCGTGGTGGTGCCCCCCAAAGACTATCTGCCGCGGGTAGCCCAACTGCTGCAAAAGCACGACATCATATTTATTGATGATGAAGTAATTTGTGGTTTTGGGCGTACCGGTCAGCCCTTCGGCGCTCAGACATTTGGTGTTCGTCCAACTACCATGAGTCTGGCGAAAGCATTGTCTTCTGCCTACTTGCCGATCAGTGCCGTGTTGTTGCCGGAGTATATGCACGACGCCTTTGCCAGCCGTTCTGATGAATTGGGTAATTTCGGCCATGGCTTTACCTACTCTGGGCACCCGGTATGTGCGGCGGTGGCGTTGCGGAACCTCGAAATTATGGACGAAATGGACCTGTACACCCACGCGGGCAAAGTTGGGCAAGTTTTCCAACAGCGGCTGCGTGAGTTCGCCGACCATCCATTGGTAGGTGAGGTGCGCGGTGCAGGTCTGATTGCCGCGGTAGAGCTTGTAAAGCAAAAGCAGCCGCGTACCCCGTTTGAATTGTCAGCGGGTGTAGGCGCGTACTGTGCCGCAGCGTGTCATGATGCGGGCGTTATTTTGCGTAATCTCGGTGACAGTGTGGCTTTCTGCCCGCCCCTAGTGATTACTGAAGATCAGATAGATGAGTTGATTAGTAAGTTTGCGATTGGCTTGGACGCGACACTAGAGTGGGCGAGCAAGAGCCATTTGATCTAAGGCCCAGCACAATCTGGAAGCCAACCGGCTCAACAGGATCAAGAATGACAATGTTTAGCAACTTCCGTATTGCCGTGATCACCCTACTGTTCAGTGGAAACGCTTGGGCATTAGAGTGCGCTAGTGTCCCCAATACAGAAAAATTTTTCCCGCCAAGCTGGGGTATTGATGTAGCGAATACCCGCTATGTGACTTCCGAAAATAGTCAAATAACCGCGGACAATGCGCACCAGTTGGAGCTTAAGTGGGCCTACGGACTGAATACTCAGGCACCAAGGTTTTATCCGCTGGTTACCGCAGATACGATTTATATCGGCGATGGTGAAAACGGTCTGGTGGCCCTAGACCGCGAGCGCGGCTGTGTGCGGTGGCGGAATACAGATGCTGCCGGGGGTGCTGCCAGCAGCATTGTTGCTGCGCAAACCCGTTTTGGACCGACTCTATTCTTTGCGCATAGAGAAAAAGGTGTTTTTGCGATTCATGCCGCAAGCGGTAAAACGCTCTGGCAGCGCGGTACCGACAGCGAGCCGCTGCCGTTGTACTCCGGATCACCGCTGGTTGCCGATGGGGTAATTTATGTCCCGATTTCCAGTCAGGAAATTGGTTTAAGTATGTTGCCCTTCTACGGGTGTTGTACCACCAGCGGCGGTATGGCTGCGCTTGATGCCGAAACCGGCGAGCAGCTTTGGTATCTCCCAACAATCGAAGAAGCGGCGCAAGTAACCGGTAGGCAGTTACTGTTCGTGCAAAAGTGGGGACCAAGCGGAGCGCCGGTGTGGAGCGCACCGACTTTGGATCGTCGGCGCGGCCTGCTTTTCTATGGCACTGGTGAAAATTATTCGGCTCCGGCGACCGCTACCAGCGACGCTATTTTTGCGATAGACGCAAGCACTGGTCAGCGACGCTGGGTTAATCAATTTACCGCCAACGACACATTTAATATGGCGTGTGTTGCTGGCGGTCTCAACTGTCCAGAACAAGAGGGCCCAGACCTAGACTTTGGTGCGCCGCCACTGTTGGCGCAAGATAGTCAGGGCCGCGAATTGCTCTTTGTTGCGCAAAAGTCAGGTGCTGTAAGCGCCCTTGACCCAGCAACGGGTGAGCGTGTCTGGAGCCAAAAGTTTGGTCGCGGTGGATATCTGGGCGGTATTCATTGGGGTCTGGCAGCGGATATCCAGCGGGGTTTACTTTATGTGCCAGTCAGCGACTACCCTGCAGGTCTAGATCTTACGGCTGCTCCGACCCCCGGATTGTATGCGCTAAGTCTTGATGACGGATCGGTACAGTGGTTTGCGGCCAAGGACTTTAGTGAGCAAGCCCAAGCTAAGCTAGGTTTTTGGCCTGGGCTGTCGGCCGGAATAGTTGCGGCTGACGGCGTTGTTATTGCCGGCGATCTCGCCGGGCAATTAGAAGCCTATGATGCGCTGACCGGCGCTGTCTTGTGGCGCTACACAACAGCCCAACCTTTCACTACGGTCAACGGACTCGAGGCCAAGGGCGGCAGTATTGACTCACATGGTCCGCTGCTCGTTGATGATTTATTACTGGTTAGCTCCGGTTATTCTGGGGTTGGCATGAAGAGCGGCAATGCGTTCTTAGTTTTTCAATTAGCTAAGCCTGCGGATGCTGCAGGGCCGGGAGCACGGTGATATGAATGCTGCTGTTTGGCGCCGGGTGACGGCCGCTGCTATAGATTTCGTTATCGTACCCAGCGTGGCGATGATCGTTATGCTGATCACTGGTGCGCTAGAAAATGCCGAAGCATGGACAGATGGATTTCCTTGGCTCCGGGTGGTTCTGCTCGGGGTGGTTGGCTATTTAATGGTTAATGGAGTGCTGCTGTGGCGGTGCGGCCAAACCTTGGGCAAAAGGCTGGCAAAGATTAAAATCGTCGACCATGAATCAGGACAGGTGCCCGCCTTGTGGAAACTGATTGTTTTGCGAGCACCTTTTTTTCCACTCATGCATGCCACGTTGATTGGCTTTTGGTATCTGCTTGCGCTCGACCTGCTTATGGGTCTTCGCGGGGATCGACGATGCATCCACGACTGGGTCAGCGGTACCAAAGTAGTAGCGGTAGCGGGCGATAAAAACTAACGGATACGAAATATTATGAGCTTACCGGACTTTGATTTTGGTCTAGGCGAAACCATAGACGCGTTGCGCGACAGCGTGGCAGCTTTTTGTGCGCGTGAAATCTCACCGATGGCGGCGGAAATAGACCGCAGCAACAAGTTTCCTCGCGAGCTTTGGCCGAAGCTTGGCGAGTTAGGCGTTCTCGGCATGACAGTGGCCGAAACCTATGGAGGTGTGGATCTTGGATATCTGGCCCATACGGTAGTGATGGAAGAAATAAGCAGGGCTTCTGGCGCGGTTGGTTTGTCCTATGGTGCGCACTCGAACTTATGCGTTAACCAGTTGGCCCGTTTTGGTACGGATGCACAGAAACAAGCCTACCTACCAAGCTTGATCAGTGGCGAATTTGTCGGCGCGCTAGCGATGAGCGAACACAATTCGGGTTCCGATGTGGTCAGCATGGGCTTGCGGGCCCAGCAAGACGGCGACGACTATATTTTGAATGGCGGCAAGATGTGGATCACTAACGGTCCCCAAGCCGACGTGCTTGTTGTCTATGCTACAGTCGATCCAAGCTTGGGGTCGAAAGGCATCACAGCGTTCCTGATCGAAAAGTCACAAGTAGGTTTCAGTACGGGCACCAAGCTAGACAAATTGGGTATGCGTGGCTCCGATACTGCAGAATTGATTTTTGCCGACTGTCGGGTGCCAAAAACACAAATTCTCGGCCGTGTTGGTGAAGGCGTGCGTATTTTGATGAGCGGTCTCGACTATGAGCGAGTAGTACTGGCTGGCGGTCCGTTGGGCATCATGCGCGGATGCTTAGATCTGGTGGCGCCCTACCTTAAAGAACGTAAACAGTTTGGCCAGCCCATCGGCGAATTCCAACTTATGCAAGGCAAACTCGCTGACTTATACACTGAAACCAATGCAGCACGTGCCTATGTTTATGCGGTAGCTGGAGCCTGCGACAACGACAGAACCACCCGAATCGATGCAGCTGGCTGCATACTTTATGCTGCGGAGCGAGCTACTCAACACGCGCTCCAGGCCATTCAGGCACTGGGTGGTAATGGCTATATCAACGATTATCCTGCGGGTAGGCTGTTGCGGGATGCCAAGCTCTATGAAATCGGCGCCGGCACCAGTGAAATTCGGCGCATGTTAATCGGTCGCGAGTTATTCGACGCTTCGTGAGTCCGGGGGTATAATAACGAATCCGCTCGATGAAGTTGCTCAGTCTTTAGAGATTAGAAAAAAGCCGGTAAAAAACGCGCTCAGTGTCGCCTGTCAGGCTTAATCGTTTGAGAACTTCCTCAGCACACCACTAGATATAAATCAGCCAGGAGAACTTGATTGAGACGCCCATTATTTTTGGCCTCCGGAGTAGCCCTTTTTGTTGCGGGATTAGTCGTTAATGCTGCGCCTCCAGGGACCAATGCAGAAATTCGCCAGCGATTACAGCCCATTGGCTCTGTTAGCAGGTCCGAAAATAGCGAGGTGGTCCCTATTGCCACCCCAGCGCCGACCTCTATGCAAATAGAGAAAGTAACTCTGTCCGAAGGTTCTGAACACGAGGTCAAGATGCTTAATTCTGGGGCTGGTGGCAGCATGGTCTTTGAACCGGCCGTTTTAAAGGTTTCTGTCGGTGACACAATACATTTTAGGGCGACGGACCTCGCTCACAACGCAGCTTCAATAGTGGGCATGATTCCCGCCGGAGCGGAGTCTTGGTCGGGGGAAATGAGCCAGGACATTAGCGTTACTCTGCAGACCGAAGGTGTTTATGTATATCAATGTGACCCTCACGTCGTTATGGCCATGGTCGGCGTGATCCAAGTTGGCGACGCAGTAAATATTGGGGAAATCGAGCAAGAGGCAGAGCGCATGAAATCCACATTCGCGATGAATGGCGAGCGTTTGGAACAATATCTATCAGCTCTGTAGATTTAAATGCTGCGCGGATCGGAAGCTGCGCTCGATTTAACCGAGCCGCTGCCGCGCACAACAATTGTGCAAATATCTAAAAACCAAGCACTCAAACAGGGCAGCTACCGCAGGTGGTTCCCAGAGAATTGGCTTAAACCCCTGAAATAAAGAGAGATTCAAGAACTGGCATCGTATTTGCTTTGGGGTAGTGCGCGTGCTCTCGCTATGACAAAAAGGGGCACGCTTCGCGAAAATCCTTAGGAGAAACTATGAAAACAATGGCGAAAATCTTATCTATAGCTACCGCAATGGCCGGTTCTGCTATGGTCCCCGTTGCTGCGCACGCAGACGTGTCGTACAACGTAGGCTTTGCATCTGAATACTACTACCGCGGCTTTTTCCAGAAGAGCTCATCAGCCAGCGCAGGCATCGACTTTGAAGAAGGCGGTTTTTATGCGGGCGCTTGGACCGCAGATGTGGGTGAGGGCCTCGAAGTAGACGGTTACTTGGGCTACGGCGTTGAAATGGGCGACGTATCTGCGAGCGTCGGCTTTACCGGTTATTACTACACTGGATCATTTGACAACACCTACGAAGAGATCAACTTTAACGTTGGTTACGGCCCACTCAGCCTTGAGTATTCTGTGGGTACGTATGACGACCCGGCTGCCGAGCAAGATTATAGCTTCACGGGTCTGTCTGCAGATCTCGGCGCTGGATTTTCCGCCACCTACGGCAGTTTCGGCCAAGACTTTGCAGGCGCCTACTTTCAAGCGGACTATGGCTTTTCAGTCGCGGAGCTCGACTTTGGCGTGTCTTTAATCTTTCCAGATGACGACATCGCTGCAGAAGACGGCGAAGCAATCGTTCTCTCTGTTGGTAAAAGCTTCTAGTCTCTTCCCCTCAGCTTTGACAACAGATCTAAAGGCCTCTTCGGAGGCCTTTTTTTGTTGCAAAAATTCTTTGGATTATTTTAGGCCTTGATCCCAAGGCAGGGATCTAAACCCCAGTGCCTCAACCATGTGGGATTGGCTTATCTTTTCTTGGGCCTCTAGATCAGCGATGGTGCGAGCGATCCGCCATACCTTGTGATAACTCCGCGCAGACAGTTGAAATTGCTGCAGTGCCTGGGTCAGGAAATCCTGACTCAATCCTG
>Ga0163109_10000923_pt1 | contig 23062 bp, 38 predicted proteins | sample CRUFie1St13metaG_FD_108704 | JGI IMG/M metagenome (GOLD analysis project Ga0163109, IMG submission 108704) | Marine microbial communities from the Costa Rica Dome - CRUD Field 142mm St13 metaG | ecosystem: Environmental > Aquatic > Marine > Oceanic > Photic zone | place: Costa Rica: the Eastern... | reverse complement strand
TAATAAAAAAATAGGGGCATGAAGCCCCTATTTCCGAATCTCACCTAAAAAAGATTAATCGTCATTCGCAAGTGATTTAAACATTGCTAATGCATCATCATCGCTTTCTTCGGAAAAACGAGACTCTAATGGAGATGGCGCCTCAGGTTGCTGTGGGGCTTCTTGAGACTTAAACTTTGGTTGAAAGTTCATCTCCGCCTCATCGTCCTCAGCAGTGTTCTGGGGTGCGTGGTCACTGCTATCAAGAGCAAGAACCTTATAAAGCTTCGCTTTTAGTTCATCATATGTCTTGAAGTTTTTAGGAGCAACGAGATCCTGAAGAGAGTATTGAGTTTCCCAAAGACTCTCTAATGCTTCGTCAGAAAGATCCTCACCATCTGGATTAGTCATTTGACCAACAGGTGAAAACTCTGACTTATCGTAGTTACGATATCCTTCCACATTACGTGCTTTCAATTTGAAATCCGCACCTTCCCAGAAATCAAACGGATTAGCTGGATTTTCATCTTCAAATTGTGGATTCATAACATCGTTTAGTTTATCAAAGATTTTCTTACCAAACTTATACTTGAAGACCTTGCCTTCGTTCTGAGGATTGGTAGGATCTTTGACAACGTAGACATTGGCAATATAATTAAGACGTCTCTTCTGCTTACGTGCAATATCCTTATCAGACTCTACGCCTGAGTTCCAGAGTTTGCTATTGTATTCAGATACTGGGTCATCTTGATTAATAGTTGTCAATGAATTTTCGATATACCAACCACCTGGACCTTGAAAACCATGGTCCCACATTCTAACGAATGGCATATCTTCCCCCTTAGGAGCAGGAAGGAAACGAAGCACAGCATAGCCGTTACCAGCTTTGTCTACCTCTAGTTTCCAAAATTCGTCTTGTTCTGAATTGCTTCCCCCTTGGGTATTCATTTTTTGAAGTTGCTGGTTCAACTTATCGAATGAAGATGAACGTGACTTCTTGAGGGCTGAAAATGATGTTGTCATTTGTATGTCTCCTTATGCGTTATATAGCGTTGTATGTTACAATATATTTTCGTATTTGTCAAGCAAAATCTTTTTGAATTTATCTAACTCAAAACTCTCCTCGTATAGGAAAGGTCGATAATTGCTGACACTATTATTTATATTGGGATATACGATGTTATCTCTAACTTTTTTATCCCAATATTTAAAACACCCGAGAAGGTCATCTAAGATAACCAATGTTTCAATACCTATCCTCTTTTGAAGATATAGTTTAAGAACATGAGGATGTTGTCCTCCGACTACTTTGAACTCGGTATCAAAGTCATCATCAAGTTCAGACAAATCCGACTTAAAAGAATATCTAAGTCGTTGTTGCCGTGTGAGCCAATCTGTATAAACCTGCTCACATTTCTCGCTATCTGCTATATCACCTATCCATACTTTTGGATTGTGTAGCAAATTAGCTAGAATTCTTTTCTTTGCATCTTCCTTCTTTGTCAATTTGTAAAAGAAAAACTTATCTTTGCGTGTATCAAAACTTGTTTGTTTTAAGCGTAGTTTGCCACCATATTTAAAGAAATCATAATCACTTGTGAAATGCTGTTTCACAGCGACATAATAGGTATACAAACCAAACGCATCCGCATCTGAATATAAGGACATTTATATAGGTAACCTTACTGTCTTTTCTACCAAATTTAGGTCTTCTGCTTCTTCGTAAATTCTTGCTTTCAGGATTGGTGACCTTCGAATGATTTCTCCTAGAACTTCAATTTCTAATTCATTTTGTGATGCATATTCACATATTGCGTCTATGTAAGAAACACCTTGGTCAATCATATGAGAAATATCTCGCATGATTTTCTCTGAGTTTAATTCTAATTTTATTTCAGCCATTGAGTTGTTTTATTCCTAATGCCCAATTCTCAGCAGCTGATTCTACATACCAGACAGATTTTTCTGGAAATGGTTCTGTTTTAAATAGCTCTCCTCGAGCGTCATAATAGTTAATTTTATAACAATCACCTTCTAAAACAACGTCTGCTTTTGCTTTTGATGTTTCATGTAGGTATGTTGATATTACTGTAGATGTCATTTTTGTTCCGTATCTATATCAAAATTATATACAATATCATAATCAGAATTATCGTTTGTATACACATATTCTATATTTGTATTGGACAATATTTCTATATTAGAACATTGTATAGGTTCACCGTCAAATGTAATAGTAACATCATAATCCGGATTCAACGTATAGTCAACCGGTGTATCAATTATAATTGTATTACTCATGTTTGGGAATCTCCTAAAAAATGAGGCCCGTTCTGTTGCTAGGTGGAACCCATACCCCGAGTAACTACGCTGCGATAGCGTAATCCTCAGATGCAAAATTGTCGTTTGCATTTAGTTTTTTTGTTGCGTTAACGTAGCTCCTACACGGCATCTCCACTCATCTTCTCTATCCTGTCGAACCTATTTCGCCCCCATCAAAAGCACTCGCAAGCAGTGATCCAATTATCTCATCTACGAGTGCTTATGGTGGAGGCGCCGGGTACCGCCCCCGGGTCCAGAAGAGCATCAACTTGTTTCATCAATGCAATACGTATTTATTAATATACAATAAACACGTTAAAATGTCAACCATTTTTTGAAATTAATTACGCCTCATTTGTGCAATATCTTTTGCATCTTTACTATCAAACACAGGAACCATATTGCTCTTGTGCATAGTGGCTACTCCTAATAATTTTCTTTCTCCTGAATACACAAGCCTTTGTTGTGGTGCAGTGCTACCTCCAGGAATAACATCACTTGTAGGAATACTATTACCTCTAGATCTATAATCAGGAATAGAACGAATAGGATTGCCAGCGTTCTTCTTTTTGTTTTCAGCTATTTGCTCTGGATGAGCATTCATTTTTCGTAGCCATTTATTATGTCTGGCTTCTGCTTCTAACATCTTTTTTGTTTTGTTTTTTGCTTTACGTTTTTTATAATTAGTTGTAGTCATATAAGGACCAACCAAATGCATAGTCATAATAAATATCCTTTAAGTTAACATTCTAATAAGACCTACTGTATCAATTGTAATCAACAGTAAGTAGTTAGCAATCATGCCAAAAGACTTGCGACTCCAACTAGCCCAAGCATACATGCAGCACCCAATGATCCATACCGGATAAAGAACCAGCAAAGGCGGATTAGGAACGGTAAGAGCCATCGTAATGCTACACCCAATAGAAATAGCCCAAGCAGCAAGTTCAACAATGAATCTAAATCGATTGGAATACCAGTCATTTTTTATCCATTTCCATGTTTTATTAAAGTATTTTGCTTCATTCATAATACATTGTATATTACTGCTTGGGGTTTGTCAACCGGTTTTTTACAATCCGTTAGGTACGATTACGTAATGGATTGCTAAAACTACACCTACTGATGCACCCAGACCAATCATCATTTTAAAGAAGTCTCTACCGACAAGTGGAAACACTGTCTTGAACTTCTCTTTGCCTGTTACTGTTGCCATTGCTAATTCTCTACCACAAAGCAAACCTACGAACACCCAAGTTGTTGACATTGGAATATCGTTTAGTTCTTTGAAGAAGAAAAGGATTAGCCAGTATACTAAGTCAACAATAGTTGCTGACCTAACATAACGAGTATTATGCTTTTCTAATACAATGTTTTGAATTTTACCTCCGCCTTCACGGAACATAAATGCCAGACCAGCGACAAACACGATACTAATTAGAATCATCAAATCCCAAGGTATTTGTCTTGGCAAGAATACAGCAATATTTGCCATATCATGTGATAACCAAGTGAACCATAAGAATCCTGTGGTAACCCATTGTGCTATACGCCAATAGTTTTTATGTTCTTCTTTAACAGGTTTTGCTTCATCTAATATTTTACTCACTACAATCCAAATAGCATAAGCAGCTACTGCCGCTACTGCATAACCCATCATGGATTTCATTAGCATTTTTTCTAATACAAACGTACTAGCAAATGCGCTTAATACTAAAAAAGATGTGCTGACTGGCACACCTATTCTTGTAAGTATTAATAGTAGAGCTGGTGCCATAGCATGGTACCATTGTATCTCCTGGAAAGGAATTTTGTTTAGTCGTCCATAACTGATGTCTCCACCATTCATATACCAACCATACCAAAGCGTGTATAGTAGAACAGCTGATGCTGCTCCCCACATTACTTTCCAGTTAAATTTTTCGTTGTTTGATGCGATCCAAGTACCTAGGGTTTGTACAGAATCGTTGGCGATAACAGCGTATCCTGCGAACAGGAATCCGACCGCCATCCATAGTGTGAGTGCGTCCATATATACCTCCTTTATTGTTTGCTGATTTTACCTCAGCGCTCACATAAGAAATTTATAATTCTGGGAATAGACATTTCTCTTGAAACTCATCGACCGCTTCTGGGTCGAGGCCTAAAGATTTCATAACTCGTGGTGTATGAGGATTTTGCTTTTGAAAATGTGCGTATCTGTTTTGGGCACCTTGTCCCATTTCAACAGAAAGATTACCATTGGTTTTACCTATGGTTTTAGAATAATAATCTAGTGATGTTTTTGCAAAGTTTACAACCTGGTCAATTTCATGTTGTTCTTTAACCATACCAGCTGCCATCATTCCTTCAGAAAATATTTCTTTTGCCCAATCAGGTAATTCTCTTTCTCTTTTCCATTGCATTTCGGCTGTCTTTTTATTGAACCAAATATGCATTTCATTTTCTTCATCAATTGTAGGACTAAAGTCATGGAAGGCTCCTGTCATTTTATTAGGACCAGCAATAACATCAAATCCATATATAGGACCATCATTGCTATATTGAGGAAAGATGCAGACATGCATCATCCATAGTTTATTAGATTCTCGAGCGTCTACAACATCAACATGGGCACGTCTAAAATCTTCATTCTTCCATGTCCTATTGACCCAACCGCCATCAGCATGGTTAAATTTTTCTAATCCAGGTTCTTGATATTCTGTAGCGATATCGTCAAGTGTTTCAATGTAATGTTTTTTCAGACCTAGTAACGCATCCCATATTTTACTTTGTATCATTAGGTAACAACTCCTCGAATAGACGAATAGCAAATTCAAAACATTTGTTTGCCTCATCCGCCATATCATCGTTTAATATTGCTCTTGTTTTTTCTTTTAATTCTTCTTTATTTTCGAACTCATACATTTTACCAGACCCTGGGATCTTTTTCTTAATCATTGCACCACCATACATATCACCAAAATGTCTTACGTAAATATGAGGTACGAGTTCTGCAGAGGTTTTTGTTGCAACATATTGGATATAATCCTTTGTTACAGAACATGCATGGTTATTCTCATCATACATGAATTTGTGAGTCATTTGAAGTTCAGTCATATCTTCTAAAATACTAGGTGCCCTTCGAATACCACTAATACCTAAACCATCTAAATCAACTTTTTGTTCTAATACAGAGTACATCAAAAATTGATTGCTTAAATATTTGAAATATAGTTCAGGTGAAATATTTCCAGACATTAAGAGAGATGCAAATTGTTTTCTTTCTGCATTTTTATGATTCTCCCATGTCAATTCTTTTAGGTTCATTCTATATCACCATCTTCTCTCATTTGTTGTCTAATCTTTGTTGCACTGATGCTATGAATTTCTGAACCTAAATCATGTTCTGTAAATGTATAACCAACACCACGCCCATAGGAAATATCTACAATATTAGGAACCTTTTGAATAATAAAGTCAACGTTTAACTCATATCCTTCTGATACTAAATCTAATGCAATACGCTTAACAATTTCTTTAAAATCAAATGGGTTATCATCTTGACCTGGGACTCGAGCATTCGCTTCTGTATCAACTGGAACATCTCTTATCATAATGCAAACTTGTCCAGAAATCGCATGGCATCTTTTAAATAATTCTCTATGTCCTTTATGCCAAGGTTGCCATCTTCCTAACATTTGAACAGTTGGTTTTTTCCAATCAAACATGTTTTTTTACTCCAAATTTTATGTAACTATACCACATTCTTTCATGTCCGTAGTAAAGTATAAATTTAATTATTAAATCTGCTACAAAAACACCTCCAATAGCTTTAGGAGGTAATCCAAATGCCCAAGCAATTAATGCTGTTGTAGTAGAAGCTATAACTCGCCACGTTACGGCTTTAGCGAGATGCCGTTTCTTTTCAACCTTTTCCATCATTTCTTTTCATGTAGTTAGAAACAATTTCTACTAACTGTACATGAGTATCGTCAAACCACTTAGATACTTTATAATCTACATGCTCAGGTGGTACAAACATTTTATTAGTATCTTCGAACCTACCCTCTTCAATAGTATCCATCCAAATAGTATAATCCGGATTGAACTCAGCACGTGCTTTTTCTGTAGGACAAACAAAATCGGCAACAGCAATTTTACCTGCCATCACTACTCCGTCTGCTAAATGTCTCATACGTTGTGCTTGTCTGATACGACCTTCAGGAGAAAAGTCCCAATCATCGTAACTTGTTCTTACAACATCAGCATTAATATGAATACCGCCAATCAATTCAGCGAAAGGTTTAGCTAATGTTGTTTTACCGGAACCGGGAAGACCAAAAATCAAAATCTTCATAATCTACTCCATATTAAAATTGAACATACTTTTATTTATATATGTTCTCCATAAAAGATATGTGTATCAATTACAGTCAATCTTTGGTAATCTTTACGCCAGTAAGGTTTTACATAGTCAGCATGATACATAATAGCTCCTTGTGTTGGATCATCGATATGTCCATAGATTGAGGATACGTAGTAGGCAACCTTTTTTGCTATCTCCCAATGCTTTTGCTCAAAAGGTTCATCACTCTTACCATCGCACCACCAAGAAAAATGACACTTGTTTCTAATAGGAACATCTTTGCCATGCTTTTCTTTCCACCATTTTGAATACTTTGCTTGTTTTACAACATCACAAATATTTGAAGGATATCCTTTATGATTAACACGATTTAAAGTTACCCATGCAACCGCCTCTTGTCCTAGGATAGACTGGTTTCGGGCTTCATGGTATACATTTAGTGATAAACATTTTAGCTCTTCCTCAGAATATTTGTTTAACAAAATTATTGCTTTAGGATTATCAAAGTTAGAAAATTTATCGATAACTTTGACTATCTTTGCAGGAGGCAATGATAAATATTCTTTGTTCTGAATGGTAACCTTAGATTCTTCAATAGGTTCAATCGATACATCCGCTAGCGGGGGTAATTCAATTGTTTCAATTTTAGGTTCTGTTATACTTGCTGCTTTATCTTCAGACAAATGTAAAGTGAGAACAAATGAAATAATTGCAATAAATGCTAAACAATTGAATGAAAGTTGCATATATTTAATTGTACGCTTCATTGAAAGTCCTTTTGTTTTTACTCGATAATAGGATTATATCAATGTATGTGTGTATTGTCAACCGATAATTTATTTATTATTTGCTATTTTTTATAAATATACTTGTAGACAGAAGATCTTGTCTACAGTTCAAAACGAGGGGAGAACTGATGAACTTAAAAAGAATACTGACTTGGTGTCAGGTTCTGTTGCTTGCTGGGCTAAGTGCCGGGATAATGACCATGTGTTCGCCTGTGATGGCTGAACCAATCATAACAGAATCTACATCTAATTCAACAGTAAATTCTAACACTAAAGCGGAGACTACTGTAAAGTCACCGCCACCTTCTGCTATATCACCATCTTTGGGTTCGGGTTCGAATAGCGACTTATGTACAGTCGGTGTATCGGGTGCCGTGCAAACTCAAATTTTGGGTATATCTGGAGGACAAACTGTAAGAGACTTAAACTGCGAAAGATTGAAAAACGCAAAGACATTATATGATATGGGAATGAAGGTCGCAGCTGTATCTGTAATGTGTGGTGACCCAAGAGTATTTTCTGCTATGGAAATGGCAGGAACACCTTGTCCTTTCATGGGAAAAATTGGTAGTGAGGCAGCAGCACTTTGGAAGAAAAATCCAGAGTTAAGGCCTGAAAATTTAGAACAGGAAGAGAGAAGGAATGACACGCTTAAAGGTGCTGCAATGGGCGCTGCTGGTCTTGGTATTTTGCTTTTGCTTTTATAGTGGAACAAAAGCCCAGACGACCACACCAGATTTATTAGAGCCTAGCGCTCAAAAATGGACCGGTAACTATGGAACTGGTTGGTGGGGTGGTACGTCTGGTGGACCTGATCCAAATAGACTTCCTGATGATACTGGATTCATATGGAGTCATGGACAAACTGCTTTAGGCACTTCAATTGCAATTAATAATGCTTTGCAACAACAAGGTATCCAGGTCGATGGTTTCACATATAAGTGGAGAGTCAAAAATGGTAATGCTAATATTTTTACACAGCAACCAGGCATTGACCCAATGGAAATAACTGTTGATGTGCATAAGGCAGATGGCACATTATATCAATCTTATAGTTACGACTATGGATTTTCACATAATTGGACAACCCATGAAGGCACAGAATTATTTCCAGATAGTTTTTTGCCGCCATCATTCTTTGGTAACATTGATATAACAGCAGAAGCAGAAGATAGTGGATTTTGGGCAGGTTGGTATGGTCCAGAATTTAATGTTGACCAATCAGAATTTTCATTAATATATTCTACTAATCCTTGTCATAATAATCCTTTGTATGACCCAGCATGTCCTGGGTATGCTACTGCAATGGCAACACAGATTTTTAATCAACAATGCACAGCAGATCCTTTATTTGATCCGACATGTCCTGGGTATGCTACAGCACAATTTACCCAACAATGTACAATAGATCCTTTATACGACCCAGCTTGCCCGGGTTACGCAAGTGCATACCTTACACAGCAGTGTACTTTGGATATAATGTATAGCGAAGATTGTCCGGGTTATGATGATTATGTTTTGAGTTTAGTCGAAGATGAGGACCATCACCATCCAGGAGATGAAACAGCTAGTGTAGAAAATTTATTAACGAGTGATCCAGTATCACAAATTACTGAGGTTCCTCTTATTGAGGATCCGATAGTTAACCAAGTAATAGTAGAAAACAATAACGCACCTATAGAGGAGATAGTGCAGAAAGAAGCAATACAAAATGACCAGACAAACAGAGAAGTTCAGTCCGATAGTAATGATAAAAAGCGAGTGGATAGTGAGGGGGACAGTGGACAAGACGGATCCGATTACGAAGAAGAGATTGTCAGAACCGAAGAAGGTACTACAGGGGGAAGTGAACCCGAGCAGTCGGCTAGGAAGGCAGATGAAGGCGGAAAAGAACTTCAAGAAAAAGTACTTGAAAAAATAGTAGATGAAAGAGTAGCGACATTAGCAGAAAAAATGTCTGATGCTGCTTCTTTTGAATCTCAAAAATTAGTTCAAAGTCAAATTTTAGCTTTGTTAAATTTTAAAGCAGGGTTCAATGTTTATAGGAAAGAATACATTAGTGGATTTTATCCAGATGGTCAAATGTACGATGAAAGAGTAATACCAGAATCAAAAAGAGGATTAAGAAACGGTTTAGCACAACAAATTTTACATGAAAAAATGGTCGATATGCAATATGATTAATCTTGGGACACAATAACAATTTAAGGAGTTTTTATGTTACATATTAAACGCTGTGCTGAGATGGCAAAACTAGCTCAGATAGCTTATCTAGATGGAAAAGAGGCTAAAAAAGAATTTAAAGAAGCGGGATATCCTAATCATAAATTTTGGGACGTTGATGGTGCCCAGGTTCATGCTATTTGGGTAAAGTCAACCAAAAAGACAGCAGGTGTTTATGTGCTTGCATTTAGGGGAACTGAACCTGATGAACTTTCTGACATATTAGCAGATTTAAATGCTTTTCCAGATAAAGGAGTATCAGGTGGATGGGTTCATAATGGATTTCAAAACGAGGTTGAAAAAGTTTGGTCCCAAATTAAAGCACATAAGAAATCCCATGAGGAATGTACATTTTATATCACTGGACATTCTTTAGGAGGTGCAATGGCTACAATAGCTGCTTCAAGATTCAATTTAATTGATACAGTTGACTGTTTATATACATATGGCAGTCCTAGAGTAGGAACAAGATCATTTATCAAGTCCTGTAATGTTTTACATTATAGACACAAAAATAATAATGACTTGGTTACGACTGTTCCTTTATGGTTAATGGGATATAAGCATCATGGGTTATTGAGATATATTAACTTTTATGGTAATGTCAGAAAATTAACTTTATGGCAAGCTATTAAAGATAAGTGGAGAGGTTGGCGTTCTGGTATTCTCGATGGAATGCTTGACCATGGGATAGGAAATTACTACGAGGCATTAAGGACTAGCGACAAATGATGGAATTAATAGACAGAATGTTAAGCGATACATTATGGATTTATACCGCAATAGCAGGTTCTCTCTTAGGCGCTGCTTTCCTTGCTTACTTTAAGGACACAAGAGCAGGCCTTTGGTGTTACGCTAAGTTTGATATGTTTCTAGATTACCTTGTCGAAAGATGGGGTTGGACATGGTTCGAACAACCAACAGATGCATGGCGTAAAAAGTATCCATATGTTACAAAAAAGATAGATGAATTAGAAGAAAAAATAAAATTATTAGAAAAAGACTCTCACCCATCTAAAGAATTACACGAGTTCGAAGTATGGCCTGAGTTAAATGAACGAATTAAAAAACTGGAGAAGAAAAATGGCAAATAAAGATCTTGGCGAAGGTCTCGAAAATATAGAAACTGATATCGAGAATCTAAAAAGCAAAGAATTTAAAATTTTAGGAATTAAAGTTTCATTCGTTAGTGTTACAGCACTTGTAACTATATTAGGTACGATAGTTGGTGGACTCTATGGTGGGTTCCTAATGTATCAGAAGATAGAAGATGCAATCGCTTTTGTTGAGCAACAGCAAGAATATGAAGATAAGATTGCTGCCTATGACCAGCGTATGGAAATTATTGAAACAAAATTAAATGAAGCAGTCGACTATACTAGAGATATTAAATCTGGATTACGAGATGATATTTTAGGTATTGAAAAAAATGTTGACCGCATGGAAGATAAGTTACGTGATTCTGAAAATGAAACAAGGCAGATAATTGATGATGCCGAAACTCGTTTTGAGAATAAACGTGATGCACTTCAGAATGACTATGATGAAAAAGCAAATCGCTTATCAGAGTCTAACAATAGTAGAATGGATGAATTGAATAATAAAGTAGATAGAAATATCTCACAGATGGAAACAAAAGTTGAGCGTGACTTAAAGGACTTAGAAGACAGACTTAATAAGCGACTACAGAGAGCATTGGATAATCCACTTGCTAATTAAAAGGAGAAATAAAATTGATAGATCCAGTTAGTGCTTTAGCTACTGCATCTGCCGCTTATAATGTTATAAAGAAAGGTTTTGAAATTGGTAGAGAGGTAGAAGATATGGCAGGCGACTTAAGTCGCTGGATGGGTGCCATGTCCGATCTGAATAAAGCATCAGATGCCGCTAAAAAGCCACCCCTATTTAAAAAATTGGTAGCTAGTAAATCAGTCGAGCAAGAAGCTATGGATGCATTTGCTGCTAAGTTGAAAGCAGATCAAATGCGAGATGATTTAAGGAATATGATTTCTTTGCTACATGGACCATCTAAGTGGAACGAGTTAGTTCAGATGGAAGTAAAGATTAGAAAAGATCGACAGGAGATGATATATAAACAAAAAGAAAGACAACAGTTTTGGATTGATGTCTTCCTAGTCATAGTATCTGTTTGTATCGGTCTTTCTGCTTTAATTGGTTTTATATGGTTACTTATGAACCACGGTAGTTAATCTTTTTTATCTATAACGATAATCCCATAGTATAAAAGAGTTCCAAAGATTTCTGCATAAGCAGTCATAATGATATAGGGCATAGAAAAAAGAGCTGTTAGTGCGTACCAATCGCCTAACATAATTAACATTGTGGCACCTAAGCATTCTGTAGCTTTTCTTGCCAATGAAAACCAAGGATCAAAATCATCGTCTATGTTAAATTTTAAATCTGTAATACCTACTAAACTTCTGCATACTAAAAAGTAAATAAACGTAGCAGAAAATCCAAGCATGAGTGCTATCATTTCTGCTCCAAACCCTCCGCCATATTGAATGTTTAGTATTGCGAAAAGTAATCCAAAAGTATAATACATACCCATTTTTTCTCCTCATATAAAAGCGGGGGCACTAAGGCCCCCTAGTGATGATATTTATGAGTATTAGAAGGGAGCCTTGTCTTCAGTACTCTCTACTGATGCATTAGCTGAGTCAATCAAGCCAAGGTCCTCACCTCCTGCGATCTTTTCGTAAAGATCAATGAACGCTGCTTTGGTATCTGTATCAAAGCGGTTCACACACATCTCAACTGCCTTCTTTTGGTTATTGAAGATTGAGAATGTTTGGACAATGTGGCATAGACGTCTTGTTGAGACAATCTCATCAACACCTCCATCCTCAAATGTCTTTCGGATCGCTACTGACCACTTGATAAGAACATCAGCAAACTCAGAGTCTGTGGCACCAAATTCTTCCATGTGGTTGAGAATAATTTTCTTCTCAGTCGTAGCAGTTGGATAAGGTTGCTCAAGTGTGATTGTGAAACGCTCGAGGAACGCCTCATCGATGATGGTAGCAGAAATAAAACGTCCTGCCTCATCACCTTTACCTTTTGTGTTAGCAGTAGCAATCACATTGAATCCAGGTTGAGGAATAACAACCTCTCCAGTCTTCTTGATGAGAACGGGCTTACCCTCTAGGACACCTTGTAGTGCCATGAGTTTGTTTGAACCTCGGTCAATCTCATCAATCAGAAGAACCGCACCAGCTTCCATAGCTTTGATTACTGGACCTTTGCTGAAAACTGTCTCACCATTGATGAGTCGGAATCCACCGATAAGGTCATCTTCATCAGTCTCCGGAGTAATCTGGACACGGACATATTCACGGTTTAACTGAGCACAAGTTTGCTCAACCATGAACGTCTTACCATTACCGGACAACCCAGCAATGTAAGTAGGATAAAACATTTTTGAAGAAATGATTTTCTTCAGGTCTGCGAAGTGTCCCCACTGCACAAACGTTGATACCTTAGCAGGTATATAAACCTCGTCAGATGAGGTGCTTTGGATTTTACCCACACTAGGTTGCGCTACAGGAGAAGACGCCGGCTTAGGCAACTCTACCACGTTAGCGTTAGGATTAAGTGGGGCTACTGCAGCGGTGAGGTTATAGACACCTCGCTTTACTTTTGGAAATTTGTTAGCAAAAGTAAATGCCTTACCTTCTGTAAGACCAACTTCAACTGCAGTATCGAAGATCTCCCGCCATGTAAAGACGGTTTCATTGTTCTTCTTAGACATAAGCGCATCAAGGATGCTAGTTTGTTCACTGTTTAGTTTCATAATATACTCACCTTTTTTCATCATCATACTATTAATATAATCATTTTTGGTCCAAATGTCAACCGGTCTAGCAAATATTTTTTCATTTTTTTTCATTTTTTTTTTATCAATGGGCCTCGAAAGACCCATTGGTATTTGCTATTTAGGCTACCATCTCGGCAAACTTTCGAGATATATAACTCTTCTTATGCTTGCTACCTGCTTGCTTTTTGAAAGCGGTGGCAATCTGAGAAGCAGTCATTGTCTCGTTTACTTCTAGTTCACCTTCTTCGGCACGATACCTTAGGATATCTCCACGGGCCTCGAGAATCAACCTACGGTCGAAACCATAATTGTTATCAATCACAAAGGCACCTGACTTACGAGCGTTTTGAACTTCTTTCTCGAACTTAGAGTAGTCAGTTACTCTTCCTATCTGAGAACGAAACTCACGGGCTGAGTCAGCAATGAAGTAGTGAACAAGAGAGCAACCAAATTCTTTCTTAAGGTTGTTTAGTAGGACCTGCTGTGGACCTATCTCATTTGAACCACTATCATAACTAGCCATGTCGATCTTGAATGTGTTACCACGGAAGTCAAGCTCAGTCATTCCTAAACGCCTTTTATCTTCACCAATTGAGAACCAAGAAGGCTTTCCGTCTTTTTCGAGCATTCTAGTTCTTTTGATATCATCACCTTCAGTAAAGTAAAGACGATCTGAATATCCATCAGTCAAGAAAGTAACATTCATCTTTTGAACATTGTACTTCTTTTGAAAGTCATCACAGATATAATGGGCAGCCATGTAAACCTCGTTAAGAGGTGTGCCTCGCATTGTGTCATAAATTGTTGACTGGTAGTACAAATGCCTCCAGATGTTGAACATGTATTTTACTGCTTGTTGCTTATCAGCTTTACTCATCGAAGAAGTAAGCATCTCTGTAACTTGAGACTCGGCAGTAATTCTAGTATGCATTGTATTATTAGCTAACCACAACTTTTGCTCTTGGTCTAGCTTACCACCTGCATCAGTAAATCCATATACTTCATAAGGAATACCAACTCTATCACAGAACATTGATAAGATAAGTGTCTGCCTAAGAACAGATTCAATCACTCGACTCATTGAACCAGAAAAGTCAATGAACATCAACATACCATGAGATTTTGAATCTGCAAGATGAGTAACCTGCTTAAACAAGTTATCATCATACTTGTACTTGTGAAGTTTGGTTACATCAAGTGAACCTTTTGTCGAAGTACGAGCACGCAAGGTACGATATGCTGCTTTCCTCATCTCAAATTCTTTGACCAAAACGTTGACTGATACTTTCGCATCTTTCAACCAAGCATCATATTTGTCTTGAGGAAAAATAGCTCCTGTCAATCCTTTTGATAAGAACTCATTTCTTTTTTGTTCTTGCTCTTTGAAAGAAACTTTTGAAATTTCAAATTGCTCTCTAGCAATACCTTTGATATGAAGAACACCATCTTTTTCTGTTACATCATTGACAAGAGATTTTTCATTTTCACGGAATGTCTCATCTGTATTAGTCGCAAGAGGATCTTGATGAGTGTTACCAGCATCACTACCACCTGTTTGAGCAGGCTCTAGTTTTGCTTCTTCTTCTTTTTCCTCTTCAACATCGTCTGAAGCGCCATCAGATGAGTCAGAATCTTGTTCTTCTTCTTGCTCATCATTTTCGTCTGAGCTTGAACCATCAGAATCTTCTTCTTGTTCTTCTGGTTGGTCATCTTCACCATCGTTACCAGAAGTTTGTTCTTCTTGCTCTACATCATCATCTGAGTTTTCATCAGGCATTGCCATGACAGGAATCTCAATCTCGACTTCTTGTTCTTCTTTTTTATCTTCATCAGATTTTGAACCTAACCACTCAGCAATTGTTTTACAAGTTGAAAGAACATCTTCCCACTTCTCAACTTTCATTGCCATGTCTAAGTAAGGCTTTTCTTCTTCTGAAAATTCAACATCAACCAAACCACGAGATTTTGCGAAAATATTGAGACGGTCCATAAAAGACATCTCATTCACATTTTTATCTTTGATACCAAAGAAATTCTTTTCAAGAAGATCATTATAACCACGCTTGAATCCACCAATAAGACCTGGATACTCACGTAAGATTTTCTTCTCAATACGAATGTCCTCTACAATATTAACGAATGCTCGAGGAACACCTGGGATTTCTTTATCAGAATCATGCCAACCATCAGCAGGTGTATACAAAGCATGACCAACCTCGTGTCCTACGAGAAGGTCATATAAATCTTTGGAAACATCTTTGAAGTGGGGCAAGCCCAAAACACGATTCTCAACATCAAAGAAAGCAGTTTGATAGTTACCTTGGACAACCTCGATATTCTCCTTTGCTAGGAGTCGAGCGAGGATTGACTTCTGTGTAAGTGTCTGTGACATAACTACCTCTTTATTAATCATCATACTATTAATATAATGGCTCCAACCGGAAATGTCAACCGGTCTAGCAAAAATAATTGCATTTTTATTTGCTTAAAAATCAATGGGTTATGATTTTTTTGAAAAATAATTTTAAGCAACTGCTTTTTCGAACCATTCTGGTATAGGTCTTTTTGTCCACTCCATGCTAAATCTATATTGTTTAGTCATGTAAAACTTTCGATATGAACCTACCGGGTCAGCAATATTTATGCAGTCAGGGGCAACTCCCATAGCAAGTTTAAAAGGAGTCATGCTATTTTTCAATGGTATATTCTTGGGTAACATGGCTAATGTCTCATGTAAATCAACCCAAGTAGAATGTTGCTTGCCATACCTATATTCGAACTCTTTTGCTAATGCTCTAAAATGCTCGTAATGCCATCTATAATTTGCAGAAGATTCCATTGTCCATAGTGTGCAAGGATGCTTAGGATGAACTGCTTTGTAAAGAATATCTTCTCTATAGTCATCTAGCTTCCAACGTTTTAGTTTTCTACCTTTTTCGTTAATTTCAAAATATTCATCGCCATCTAAAAGACGATGAGCGGTCGATAACATTTGACCGCTCTCTAAAGGCATCTTAACTACATGCTTATCACACTGCTGCTGAGCAGCGATGATAGGATCTTTATTAAGAATGAATAGGTTCATTAATGGAACTCAGTAATAGGTTCATCAGGTACTTCTTCCTGGTCTTCATGCCAGTGAGTAACATCACCAGTCAACCAACCATAACTACAACTAAACATATGCATACCACTCCATTGCTTGCCTTCCTCATCGACATACCAACCATCGAAGGTACCACGATGCCTTCCAACAGGCTCAAAATAATACCATACTTTTTGCCCCACATCAGGCATTTTATCTTCACATTTTATCCAATTACTTGACATTAATATTTACTTTCTCCCCAACTGGTTGAGGCTCTTCAATCTGACCTAACCGATTATACGTCTTATAGGTGACGGTATGTTGGGGTATACCGCCGTTTACTGAGACATACTTGTGTTGTTCTATTTCGCCCCTAACGGGATTAACTCTACTAAATGAACTTAAAGTTAAATAAGCGTGTGCCATTCCTATCGAGTCAATAGACATGTGTATCTCCTTGTTTTTGTGCTTCTTGGTCAACCCAAGAATCGTATTCATCGGTTTGTTTTTGTAGAGAGGCAATTCGCATTTCTACAATAGATTTATTATCACCAGAAAGATAAGGAGCAATATTTTTCAACTCCTCAATCATTTCAAACATTTCATTTATACTCATTATAAGCTCCTACTGCTGTATCTTTTAACCACTTATCAATTTCTGTAGCAAGAAACTTCTCGCCCAAATGTGGATTATAGGTTACAACAAGAAATCCTATAATAAAGCCAATCAAATATTTCATAATATAAATTCCTCAATGTTTATTGGGGTGTAATTAATGTTCTCAACTGAGACATTTCTATGGTTCTCAGTAGGAGATGGATTATGGTGAATATGACCATGGATATTTATCCCTATCTTACCTTTGAACCTATTTTCTCTCAACACAGTATCATGTAATGGAACGTGTGTCAAGACAAGATTGTATTCTGGAAATAGTCTCCATACTCCAATCCTGGATACCAAATTGTTTTTCATAAAGAAAGTAGCATCGTCATGGTTGCCAAGAATCAATCTCTTTTTACCATTTAATCTATTCCACTTCTGGATGAAATCTTGTTTGTTACCAAAAAATACATCACCCAAGTGATAAATTTTATCACCTGGTTTAACTACTCTATTCCAGTTATCAATTAAGGTTTCGTCCATCTCATCTATAGATGAAAATGTTTTACCCCTAATTACATCACCGGTATCTTTATCCTTAAAGGATAAAATGTTTTTGTGTCCGAAGTGAGTATCGCTGATAACCCACACATTATTTCTAGCCATTGTTCTTTACCTTTATCAGAATATGTATAATAATACATTGTAAACCAGATGTCAACCATTATTTTTATGATAAATAAACACAACGTCAAAATGATACCAAATTTTTTTTGGGCAGCTGAAAGGAGAAAAGAAAATGACGCAATTAATAAATCCAACAAAATTTACAAACACAGTGGGCCTATTGAGGTCCTTTTTTTTAGATAAAGGGTTTGAAGAAGTACACACACAAAACAGATTAAGTATTCTGGCTGCTTGTGAAGATCCATTCAATGTAGCAACATATAATTATGCAGGACAAGTTTGGCCTTTACCTCAAACAGGTCAAATGTGGTTAGAACACGAATTATTATCCAAGCCCGATGCAAAGGGCTTTTTTTGTGTCTCCACTTCGTATCGACAAGAACCAAACGCAGTCCCAGGTAGACATGATATTATCTTTCCAATGTTTGAATTTGAAATGCCTGGCAATGTAGATGACTTAAAAGCAATGGAAATTGAACTTTGCGAGCATTTAGGATTTCCAAAATTACAAGATAAAACTTATTACAATTGGGCTAGTGAGTTTGAAACAGAAGAGCTTGAGCATGAGCATGAGGAAAAAATATGGAATGGAATGATAACACACTTTCCAGAATTTACTTCACCTTTTTGGAATATGTCTAGAAATGATGATGGTGTTACAAGTAAAAAGATAGATGTCATCTTAGGTGGAATGGAAACAATAGGCTCTGCTGAAAGATCAACTGATGTAGAACAAATGCGAGATACCTTTCACACAATTACTGATGGAGAATATTCAGCACTACTATTTAAACTGTTTGGTAAGGAAAGAGTAGAAGCAGAACTAGAAACATTTCTCAAGTTTGATTTCTTCCCAAGAGTCGGTGGCGGTATTGGTATGACTAGAATGATAAATGCAATGGAGACATTATGAGTAAAGAAGAACTAAAAAAATACGTAGATTTATTGAGAAGAATATGGAATATCCAGAAACAATAATATATTCTGATACTAACCGAGTTTGGTGTATGGGTGAACATATGGATCATCCTAAGGTATATTATACAATACCAGATGGAGGAGAAGTTGTTTGTGGTTATTGCGATATAAAGTTTAGAATGAAGGAACAAGAAGATGATTAAAGATTTCTTCTGGTGGTATAAACATCTCACCTCAAAAGGTTATGGATATATTCTTTGTATTGGTTATGCATATCATAATTGTAAGCATTACGATAGAGATGGTAACTACAAATAATAATTAATCTAGGGTGGTGAAACTGGTAGACACGCATGACTGTTAATCATGTGATAAATTCTTGGCAAAAAAGTATTTATCGTGGAGGTTCGACTCCTTCCCCTAGAGCCAAATAAAAAAGAGGGGTTATTAGCCCCTCTTTTATTGCATTAGAGTTATTTTATATAATAGTTAAGGTTTGATTGCATCGATACCAGGCAAGTATTCACTCATGCCTAATAACTCAATGTCTGTAAATTTGCCACCAAATGGATCTAATTCACCGCTAGTAATTTTAGCTTCTAGTTCTTCAGCAATATTTGCTAAAGCAGCAGGCATGTTTGAATATGATGCCATTTTCACCATACCAGTATCCATACCTCCCCATGTGTCTGAACTTTTCCAAGTGCCATCAATTAGTTCCTGTACTCTTTTTACATAGTACGGACCCCAATCATCAATAATTGCAGTTAGTTGAGTTTCAGGTGCAAATTTAATCATATCAGAAGCTTGACCAAATGCCATCACACCTTCATGCATGGCAGCAATTTGTAATGCAGCAGGAGAATCTGTATGCTGAGTGATAATATCAGCATCTTGAGAAATGAGAACTTTAGCTGCATCTGCTTCTTTAGCTGGATCATACCAGGAATTAACCCACACTACATCGATATCAAAATCTGGATTTACACTTGTAGCACCTAGATAGAATGCATTAATACCACGAATGACCTCTGGAATTGGAAATGAAGCAATGTATCCTGCTTTTCCTGTTTTACTCATATGCCCAGCAATAACACCTTGAATATATCTACCTTGATAAAATTTTGATGAGTATACTGACATATTAGGAGCAGTTTTATATCCAGTAGCATGTTCGAATTTTACATCTGGAAATTCTTTTGCAACTTTTAACATGGATTCCATGTAACCAAAAGATGTTGCAAAAATCATATCTACGCCTGTTTGAGCCATCTGCCTCATTACTCTTTCGGCATCAGGTCCATATTTAACATTTTCTACATATATCGTAGAAACTTTATCACCTAATTTGGCATCAATCAATTGTCTGCCTTGGTCATGCATATAAGTCCATCCATGGTCGCTGACTGGGCCAATATATATGAATCCAACTTTAAGTTTTTCATCAGCATTTGCTAATGAAAAGGGTACTGTCAGTAGCATCGTAAATGCTACAGATAAAATCTTTAATAGTTTCATTATTTTTCCTTTCTTTAAGAGGGTGTTCTTTAACTAAAATGCTTCACCCGGGGTTGCACGAGAACATAATAACTCTAACAATCGTATTTATATTAGTTAGAGCTAATATAAAAAAAGGGGTAGCATTGCGCTACCCCCTAAAGAACAAAGAGAAATGAAGGTTTGCTTTACGCAGTAGCGAGTGCTCTGTAACCTGCAGCAATAACCTTACGGCTCGGTGTACCTAGACGATAGAATGTCTTTGTACGACCTTTTGTATCTGTATGCTCATTAGCATAGATTGGGAAGCCCTTCATTCGAAGTGAACTTACCATAGCTCTAGCGTTACCTACGCTGAACCTTGCTTCAATTTGCTTTCCTGTCAAGCCTTTTGCTGTTGAAGCCTGTAGACCTGACAATACTTTACCCTGTTTAGATTCAGGGGACACGTTCAAATTAGACATATATGTCTTCTCCTTTACATTGTTTAACATGATTTACTTCTGGTACAACTTACCAATAAGTTCCCAGTCGTAAGTAATTACACCTGTTTTCGGGTCTTTTTCTTTACCCATCTCGAAGCCGGTGTATTCCTCGAGATATTTGACGGCTGCTTTAGCATCCGCAAATTCTTTAGAACCTGTGAGGTTGTTCAAATTAGGTTTTGCAATCCAAACTGCTGTCATAATTTACTCCTAATCGTTACGATGCTTATATAATATAATACATCTTAAACCAGATGTCAACCATTATTTTAATTTTTTTTTAATTTTTTTTGTAGGCAGCTTTTATAGTACCATAACAACAAGCAGTTTGTCCTACAAATATTGATCCATTAATAATCCAAAGTGGATGTCTATGTGATCCGACCATCAACTTGACTTTCATTATTAAATCGTCACCAGGTACTATTGGATTTCTCCAACTAAAATTTTCTACTCCTACTATTCCTTGAAATGAGTTTATATTTGTTTGCTTATCTAGTTCATTTTCTCTGTATCCTAAAAAGATACCTGCTGTTTGAGAAATAGCCTCTAAACAGTAAAATCCTGGAAACATAGGCCTGCCTGGAAAATGATCTTTAATCCAAGGTTCATCCTGTCTAACTTTCTTGTATCCTATAGCATTATTTTCATCGATAATTTTTACTTCATCAACAAATACAAATCCAGGACCATGAGGCAATATTTCGTGTATTTCTTGTTTAGAAATTATAACGCTGTCTGTAGGCATTTCTACATTCTAAAAGTGGTTTCAAATAATCGAAAGTTGGTTCTACAAATACTTGAGGTTCATTCCCATCAACGGCTATAATGATAGCAGTTTGTTTGATAGGCACTCCAGTTTGTTCAAAGAAAGCAGCTCCATAAAATGAACCTTGCATAAAGTAATTTTGAATCCACTCTTTCTTTTTAGGTTTACGTGCCGTCTTGAAATCTATGATAGTTAAGACTCCATCAAATTCTGCAATACAATCAACTCGACCTGCAATCTCTAACTTATCACTATATAGCGGCACTTCTTGTTGCCAAATATTATTTACTCTCTCATCGAGTATTTGTTTAATATCCCGGAAGGACATGAGGTTAACAGGCATTGCTCCTTTGTCCCAATCTGGTTTGTTGTTGAGGTAATCCTCTGCGAGTTGGTGTACTGCTGTTCCTCTGATTGAGGATTGGGTTGATATTCTGTTTGCCTCTTCGGCACCGACTTTACGCCTCCAAGCGTTGATGCTCTCCTTCGAGAGCTCGCCAAGGATTGTTGTAATAGACGGATACTTCCTGCCCTCTGGTGTGACATAAACCCTCCCGTTTTTTGTCGTTACAGCTTTTAGTTCTGGAAGCTTGTGCTCCATTTGAACATGATTAAACTTCATAATATTTTCACTTTTCATTATTTTTGTATTGTATCATACTTTTTTGGTTTTGTCAACCATTCATTTGGACGACCCATAGCATCATAAACACACCAATGATACTTAATCCAATATTCTTTCCACTTTTCGCCATACACCTTGATATAGGCCTCTTTTAATTTTTGTACATCTATCATTAATTTGCCCATACAAATCTCGACCCAGAAATAACTGAACCAGCGTCAGCAGAGTCTCCTATTCTAGCTACCGGTGTAATGCCTACAGATACAAATTGTGAACCTTTCCCTGGAAAAGTGTTAATAATTGCTGGATGAGGAATACAAAACTTTCCAGCTCTAATAAGATGAGGACCAATTGGATCACCTACTACTGCTATTGGTACGTTTTGTATTCCTATTGTTGCAAAACTTTGTAAGGAACCTAAAATCGGTGCTGTCGCAGAACATGTATGTCCTGTTAAAATTCTATCTACATTTAATGATCTTGATACTGATGGCATTTAAAATCTCCCCTGTGAAACGACAGTCGGTAAAATTGAAATTACTGGTGCATAATCAAAATATACATTCATATCAACATCCCAAGTTTGTGAAAAAGAGTATAATCCCGGGCCCGTGGTAATAACTGTCAATGACCCATAAACTGTAAAAGTGAAAGTTTCTTCTATAATATCCGGGACAGGCTCTTGCCATTTAAATAAACCTCCATACGTATTTGCTTGAGGTAAATCATCTGAACTTAAAACTTGTCCGTTAGAATAATCTAGGTTAACATAATTCCAACTATCAGTCATAGGAGAACTTTGTTCTCTAATATCTATTCTACAATCACATGCTCCATTAGCTTGAAATGTAGCTCTAAAATTATCAATTATATAACTGCCTTGACCTGTTG
>Ga0163109_10000921_pt1 | contig 23088 bp, 41 predicted proteins | sample CRUFie1St13metaG_FD_108704 | JGI IMG/M metagenome (GOLD analysis project Ga0163109, IMG submission 108704) | Marine microbial communities from the Costa Rica Dome - CRUD Field 142mm St13 metaG | ecosystem: Environmental > Aquatic > Marine > Oceanic > Photic zone | place: Costa Rica: the Eastern... | reverse complement strand
TTGGGTATACATTAAACGTCTGACTCCATAAGTAAAAATAATAATAAAACATATATATAAGTAATAAAGTACATTGAAAAATCTTCATATTATAATCCTTTGTACTATATATTGAAATTACCATCATTGTTATAATCGTGTAACTTATCCAATTGCATATCATTTTTTTTATATATTTTTTTTTTTTCTCTTTAAATATAAATGGCAACTAAACGTAGATCGTGCAAACATGGAAAACTGAAAAATCCAACTAAGAGTAGAATGTGTAGACGCAGAAAATGCAGGTATGGTAAGAAAAAATCTGGTGCTTGCAAGCGCAAACCCGGTAGTAAGAGACGCTCAAAACGCAGAAGAAGTTCCAGAAAATCCAAATCTAAGAGGTGCAAGCGTGGCCGTCGTAAGGGTAAGAAATCGTGCAAGCGCAAACCCGGTCCTAAGCGTGGTAGTAAGAGACGCTCAAAGAGAAAGAATAAATTTGGGTGCGGTGGTAACCATTCCGGAGAAGATGATAACTAAATTTTAAAAATTAATAATAATTTTATTATTAATAAATGACTATATTTACTATATTTTTAGTTTTAGTATTCGTAATTATTATACCATACATCATATATCAAACCTTTATAAATGGTTGGTTAGACCAATTAATTCAAGATTTTACTGGTAAAAATAAAGATGATCCTGGACAAGTTAACCCTACTTCTTAAAATTTTCTTGAATAATCTCCCTAACAATTTTATTGAAATCTAGAGATTTGTATGTACGTGATACTGTATAGAAAAATGTAGCCTGTGTTATTGCAACAAATATCAATACTATTATATTCTTTATTACCAATTCCTTAAAAGCCTCATTACCTCCTCTTGAAATTATACACAACATATATGATAATACAATTCCAATAGCACATCCAATTCCCAATACAGTCATTGCCTGTTTTATAGTCTTCTTATTTTTTTCTTCTACGGATTTATCTGTATCGTCTGACTCTTCCATCTTACTAATTTTAGAATCTCCAATAAATAATCTATATATCTTTACGCATTCTTTTGTTAACGAATTTATTTGTTCTTTAACAGTTTGTTCTTCAACCCAAGCACCAAATGTAAAGAAAAATGACCCTAAGAATAATGAATATATAGCAATCATAAAAATCATACTAGCAGTTTGTTTAATTCCAAATACTAAATAATTACTTATTAATAATATAATACCAACAATCGGTAATACCTTCATTATGGTTTCTTGCTTCATTTTATATATTAAAAAAAAATTTTTATTATATAAAATACAATGAGTAGTAAAACTTGTGTTAGAATGACAAATACAGAAACATCTATTCTTGATATCCTTATTCACGTCTTTATACTAAGCTCCATCTTATCCATATTCTTTTTAGTCGTAATTGTACCATTGGAAAAGAATGAACTCAATAATGAAGTAAATAAAAATATAGGAGCAGGTGCTAAACACTTTATTGATCAAGCTAAGGCTACATACAAACAAAGCAAAATAAACGCTGAAATACTAATACAAATTATGACCGGGGAAAGTGTAAACGAAATAAATGAAAATTTAGAAGAGTTTGATGAAGATTTTATAAAAAGATTACAAAAGTATTATGAGGGAGAGAGTGAAACTAATATAATATATAACAAAGGGTTGATTACTAATTTAGCTACTGTAATTGGATTTTTACTAATTAGCATTATTACTATTTATTTTATCTTTAAAAAGTCTTGTGGAAAGTGTCCTAAAATATTTACACTTATAGGTGAAAACTTGATTCTTTTTAGTGTAATTGGTATCATCGAATATATCTTTTTTATAAAGTTTGCCAGTAAATATATCCCCATCAAACCTTCACTCATCATTAAAACTGTGAATGAGTCTTTATAATAATTTAAAAAGTTTAATTTTAAATTATTCGATTCGTTTGAATTCAACATCTAATTTACTATAATCAACCATTTCATATCCATTTTCATCTGTAAACGTAGCCCATGGAACTTCATCTGACATAACACCTTGATATACACCTGGGAATGTAAAACCTTTATATTCATGAAGTTTGAAAGAGTATATATTTATTCCACTTGGAGATTTACCAATTAACTTGATATCATATTTCAATCTAGGGTCTGAAAACCAACTAGACACTGTACGTGCTGCACCACGACCCCAACTACCAACAGATTTAGCAGCCTTTTCTGCTTCTTTTCTGGTCTTTTCGGCTGCTTCTTCAGCAGCTTTTCGTACAGATTTAATACCAGCATCCGTTGCATCTTGTACCCAATCACCAGCATCGTAAGACCAATCAACTAAAGCTTTTCCACTTGATTCAAGAGCCGCACCAGCCTCCATAACTTGTGCTTTTACGACATCACCTGTTTTATAAGAAAATTCTTTGGCTTTATAATAACCTATTTCCTTTAATATTTTACGTTTAATATTATCTGACATTTCTTTTATAGCTTTTCTTACAGATTCTACAGCCATAGATTTTGAATTATCCATAAAAGGTTTACCTCTCTTTTCTAACACATCATCCAATATTCTTTCAATCATAGGCCTAATTCTTGTTTTTATTGTATCATTCATAGCTTCTTTTATTATCCTAGTAACCATAGGCTTGTTTTTCTTTATCTCATCCATAAGCTTCTGTTTTATTTGTTCCTCTGTTGGTAAACTTTGTAAGGCGGTGTTAATTAGTTGTTTTTTCATCTGATTTCTAAGATACTCTATTTTAGTTATATAACTTTCATCCAATGGACCAAAAATATCATATAACGCATTTGTAACAATCTTCTGTACAATCTGCGAACCTATATCAATTATATCATCCTTTATTTCCTGATTAGTACCGAATCTAGTTGTTATATAATTATCAATCCACTCTTTCAAATAAGGTTCAAACTCCATTGTTAAATATTCATCAATAAACTGAGTTAAATAAATTCGTATATCCTCTTGTAGCTTTACATCCATATATATATTTCCACCACACCTTCCATAAACTTTTTCTAATTCACTAATTAAATCTCTAAATAAATATTTAGTTTCCATTGATAATACACCCTGAATTCTAGTTCTATTATTAGGTTCCGTAAAATTTTCTGTCGTATAATACATACCATAATTTCTTCTATATACACTCATTTATATTAATTAAAAAAATTTTAATTAATTTATAATTCACACGTAGCTCCAAATATAGTATCAAAACCCGTCATAGGTTGCTTGTTTATTTCATCTTCAGATAACCCATCTTGATTTTTCAAATCCATATCAGTAATCAGTTTCTCAAAATCAAATGTTAATATGTTACTATTATTCTCTATGTTAATTAATTTATAATTTTTAAGAGGTAATCCAGAATTTTGTTGATCATAAGAAACACTTACATAATCAATTTCACCGTACCCAACATTTGTATTGGGTACAATAACCAAATTAATGTCAGTTCCTTCTACATTGTAAGTACCATCCACAATTTCACCTGTAAAATAAGTAGGCTCTATATCAGCTTGAGGCATTTTATAAAGACAATCCGGTAGTTCTTTATTAAACATATCATTCATCATAGCAGATATTTTTAATGAACCAACTACAATAATAGCAATTAACGCAGAAAGCAATAATATTAGTATAATCATTAAAATATTAGTAAAAGTATTCATTTATTTATATAAATATATTATTAAAAAAAAATTATTCACTATCACAGTCATCCGACTCCGAATCACTAATTGTATCATTAGATAACTTTTTATCCTCGGTTTCATTTTCCTCTTCCTTGTTCTCTTCATCATTCTCATTCAAACGTTTTACAAGCTCTGTCTTATTACCGCTAGTTTTTAGACCTCTAGTTTTAAGCTCTAATTTAAGAGCCATAACTTTCATAGAAGAATACTTTGTATCACTTGGACCTTCTGTATCACTTTCACCCTCACTATCACTAAGACGTTTGAGAAGTTCTTGTTTGCTCCCACCAACCTTTAGACCCTTCTGTTTGAGTTTAGTTCTTAGTTCTTTGATTGAGATAGAGTCAGATACGATTTCACCAGCTTCATGAGCACGAATCCTTTCAATAAGGTCTTGTTTTTTTCCACCAACTTTGAGTCCGTAAGAACGACATTTATCTTTCAAGTCTTGTATACTGGTTCTAGTCTTATTAGATGATTTAGGTTTGACGACTTTACCATTAAACTCTTTCCAATCATTGATTATATCTTCAGGTGGTAAAAAATCATACTTGGTGCATAGAGTTTGGATAAAGGATTCAATCTTAGTAGTAAAGAAACCATTAATTTCGTGTCTAAGAGATTCATATACTTTGGTCGAAGCCATTGTTTTATTTAGAGTAAATTCTTAAAATTATTCAATTTTCACTAGCACTTAAAATTACGCCTACTTTTTACTTTTCTATTATTAATATTTTTCCTGACTCTATTACACCTTTTCTTATTCATACGAGTCTTATATTTCATATTATAAGTAAAGTCTGCCGAATTATTTTCAGGAGAATAAGAAATCAAAGCACTTATGGTCTTATTTTTTTCTTCAAAATCAACATACATAATGTAACGTCCATCTTCTTTCTTTACACCTTCATCTTCTAAATATACTGGGTCATCTATATTATCAATCAATTCATACAAACTCAACAGAAAAGCTTCATTATACTCTTCAATATCACTTCGAAAACGTTTGGATACCCCATCTTCCATTTCCTCATATATATCAATATCATAAATATTATCTTCGTCTTCGTCTTCGTCACTACATTTTTGATGACCAATATTATGACGACACATAGGACAACAATTGTTAGTCAATAACCATTTAGTTAAACAACCATTACAAAACTCATGATTACACGGAGTAGTGATTAAATTTTCAAGTGAGTTTAGACAGATAGAACAAGACATATTCGTTTATCAAAAATTTTATTTCTACTTAAATTATAACAAAAAATCAATTTAGAACTACTCAAGACTACTATGCCAACATCCTCTTCCGTAAACCTTTTTACGTTCACTGTCTGATTTAGTACCAATAACATAACTCACAGGAATCTTCCCATAAGTATCATAAATCATCTGTTTCCAATTGTTGATATTATTATAACTCATACGACTTGTCATATCATATAAGTAACACACAATATCAATATTTTCATTAATCTTGTGTTGTGAATAAATCTCCTGCCCAGGATAGTCATATAATACTACTCGGTCCTTCCTATACTCTTGAATTTTTCCGAGAGTAGGAATATACTTCTTTTCGAATCCTTTACCTATAATGTTTCTAATGTATTGCGTCTTTCCCACACCAGCATCTCCCACAACAAGTATACGTTTAAGAGACATTGTTTTATTTATTTTTTTAATCTAAAAAAATCAATTATTAAATTTAAATCCACGCCCCTCAAGTATACTCTTCCAAGTATTCATAAAACTATAGACCTCATTAAAGTGACCGTAGTAATCTTCATCCAACCACGAATGGCACTCATCACATCCCTTATAAAGGTCTAGCAATACAATATTATTCCCCATGTTTATATAATCTACTTCCTTACCTTTGACTTTATATTCTTTCAATAAAGATATGAATTGACCATAGTTTTCGCTTATATCCTGATGCGGGTCGCTTGAGTGTTCACTAGCTTGCTTACAGAAAAACTTGTACACACTATTAAAATTATTTAGCGCAGATTCCTCAAGGAACTTTCTAACTTCAGTCGACTGTTTCTCAAGCTCTTGTATACTTGCATTTTCTATATCAAACTCTTTTGCACTGTTATACATGCTATCTAACTGTTGAACACTCATTTATCTATGTAAGAATTATAAAAAAATTTCAATTTATAATTATTAATTATTAATTAAGAATCTATATTAAATTACTTATTACATACACTGTGTTCAGCACCCACTCTCAGTCGGTCCTTTAAGTCGTTCTTAGTTCCGAATAATACCGAGTCCACTTCTCCATATTTATCACTAACATACTGTTTCCACTTCACTATATTTCTGAAACTCATACGACTAGTCATATCATAGAGATATACGACTTGGTCTATGGGTTCACTTATAGTATGCTGTGAATATATCTCTTGACCTGGGTAGTCATAGTATATAGTGTTACTGGACTTATATTCTTTTATTCCACATAGAGTGGGTATATATCTCATATCAAAGGCTTTTCCTATGCGTTTATTTATAAACTGAGTCTTACCCACACCTGCATCACCAACCACAAGTATACGTTTGAGAGACATTGTTTTATTTTTCTAAAAAACTAAAAAAAATCATTTTATTGGATTCTCACTAGTTTCCACACTCCACCTATATTAAATTCATAAGACTTTACAAAGCACCAAGTATTCATTGGCATCTGGTCGTGTATACTTTGCGTTCTTTCACCTTCTACTTCTGCCCACTCAAAGTTCCAACCCCATACTATATTTCCAATTGCATGTACTTCATCACCCCTCGTATTCACAAAAGTGTATTTATGATTCATTGTTTATTTATATGTGTAGACGACTAAAAATTTCAATTTTTGTTTTAATTAGAGCAAAAAGTTAATATTAATAAGTTCCTATATATATTATTTGTATTTACTTAGGTCCCCAGTGTCCATCAGGGTGCTTTATCCAAGACTTCTCACCATCCTTTGCTTTAGTCTTTACCTTCTCCAAATCCTTCCTCAGTTTTTCAATCTGTTCATCATCTTCAGAGTCCGAGGATGAGCAGTCAGAGTCCGAACACTCTGAGCAACTTGTACTATCACAGTCAGAAGACTCAGTATCTGAGGAATCACTTGAACAATTCTCAGGCTTTTTGGTAGGATTTTTATCATAATCCTGTAGAATGGTAACTATTTGGTCTTTATTAGTACCTGGTTTGATTTTCAAATGACGATTCTTCATCTCTTGACGAAGTTTACCAATCTTCCAAGTATGATAGTTCACCTTTCCAGATTTTATACTTTCATTGTGTTCAGCTAGTCTGTGCTCAAGTGCTGCTTTATTACCAGTCCTAGGTAATCCTGCTTCTTTTAGTTGTTCCTTTAGTGAAGCGACTGAAGTGTTGGATGAAGTAGATGAAGTAGACTTGGATGATGAATTAGACTTTGATGAATCCTTAGACTTTTTCTTGGTCTTGGTCTTGGGCTTGGTCTTGGGCTTGGTCTTGGGCTTGGATTCTTCTTTGGTCTTCTTTTTGGCTTCACGTCTAGCAGTGATGGTTTGAATCTCACCACGTTCAAATGCGTCAATTCGGTCTTGTAGTATTACTTTAGTACCAGCAGAGGGTATGTCCAATTTTTTACACTTTGCTCGTAAGTCAGCAAGCGAAGGACCGGTTGGTTTTTTGGTCTTGGGCTTCATTCCACTGAATTTAGACCAATCAGACTCGAGTGGTTCTAAGTCCATACCATATTTGGTTGCTACTTGTGAGAGAAAGGCGCACATTTGTGAGTTGATGGCAGAATTCAGTTTGTGGATGAGAAGAGAGTTAGACATGATTTTTTTTTTGTTTGTTTTTTTCGAAAATATTCAATTGGGCGTGTGTACAAGTGTGTATAGGAGTGTGTACAAGTGTATATTTCTTTCTCAAAGACTCAGAAAAAATCAATTTTTTCAAAGTTTAGTGTGCTTTAGAGTGTATATTTCTTTCTCAAAGACTCAGAAAAAATCAATTTTTTCAAAGTTTAGTGTGCTTTAGAGTGTATATTTCTTTCTCAAAGACTCAGAAAAAATCAATTTTTCAGTCTTTTTCACGAGTCAGTGGAGTGATTTACTAGTCAGTGCAGTGGTTTACAAGGGTCAGTGCAGTGGTTCAGTGCAGCAGTGCAGTGGTTCAGTGCAGTGAGTCTGTCTAGAGATGCTTTTTTCTCTCTGAAAACTCAGAAAAAGTTCAATTTTTGACTCTAACACACAGGATAAATTGATTTTTCCCACTGATTTGCACGTAAAAACACACTTATACGTGAATGAAGGTGGTGAAAAAGACCAAAACACTTGCGAATATATCACAGATTACACACAAAGTCACAAAAAAGACCTCTAAAGACACACCTAAACACACGTCTGTCAAAGACTTGGAGAAACTTTTGGACTGTTTGTGGATAGATTGTATGGAAACAGGCAAATAAATTGAAAAAATACTTATATAGAAGAGAAAAAAAAATATTTCACAGTCAATCAAATAGAACTACACTACCCTATCTAATTGAATATGCTCTTCATATACAATTACACTAAGAAAGATGGAACCACACGACCCATGTTGGTGGATGAGACCAAGAGCAAACCAATAATAAGCATCAAGTACCACACACAAGAGGATAAGCACAAGTGGTTGAACTGTAAGACTACTACTGAGACTGTGTGTACACACATCTTAGTGTGGGACAATATAAAAAAAGGATGGCGTAAACTCATACTATCAAGTATTAAGGATAGGTTTGAAGCAAATTCGTACTGTATGCACTATCGCATTTTAGAAGGACTTCACGGACAGAAGCAGGACACACTTAAAGCTATACTTACGGCTTAAACATTGATTATTTTTAGAAAAATTGATTTTTTAAATTAAAAGCATCAAAAAAAAAACATTTGAATAGACTCATCTGAGAACATGCCCACTCTTGCAGAAATGAAAACGAGCGCTAAGCGTGCACAGAAGAAGACCCCACTCACGCCTTATCAAAAAAGAATGAACGAAAAGTTCGGCTCATTCAATAAAGTAAAAAAAATAAAAAAAACAGAAAAATCTAAACCACTTGTTACTTTCAAAGACACTCCTAAAGCCAACTTTAATAGAGTAATGGCTCAACTCATCACCAATGCACACCGCAAGGAATATGATAGTATGAAGACTAAGCCTAAGCTAGAGACTATCCCTGAACTGAAGATGCCCCATCACAACTGGCCCTCATATCCAAACACTCGAAAGGGCTCTGGAGGACAAGTCTTATCATTTGAAGAGCAAAAGAAAAAGGAGAATGCGGGAATGGCTAAACTAATGAAAGAGAAGAAGGAATTTTTAGCAAAGGGACATACACTTGAAGACTGGTGGTTCAGTTCACATGAAGGGATTGATACATCTAATCACGAAATAGATATAGAAAGAGTAGAGGTAGAATTGGATTATGGACAAGAGGAATATGATGGAGGGGATGAGTAAATAATTTTTATTTTAATTATCAAACTAATTAAAAAAATGAAAAATAATCAGTCTTTTGCATAAATATATATTCAAGTATGACGATGAATCGTAGTCAGATTATGAAATGGGGAATGAACATACCTACAAACTTTGTGGTTATAAAGATAAGACCAAGTATGATTAAGCTTCCTATACGTAAATGTATAGTTTGTGAGTGTCAACTAAGTACAAATATGGGATGTAGTTATTGTGAACACAAATTAGATGAGATAAGGGGTGGTTTAGATTGAAAAATTGATTTTTATTTAGTTTTACAGATAAAAATAAATATTTGAGTACAAACGAATATGTCTATCTATCTTTACAAAAAGCTTGATGGTACTGTAAGAAGTATCAAAGTCGATTCATCAAAAACTGAAGAACTTTCTTTACCATCTCTTAGATACGAACAAAAAGACGATGTTACTTATTTAGTACCCTCAAGTGAAATTACGCATCTTAGGGTTTGGGATATAGAGAACTGTGGGTGGCGTACACTTATCAAGTCTAATATACTCAATCAATATCCAGAGTCTCGTACAAGACGTGAAGAATCCTTCTTATATGTATACAAAAAGATGGATGGTACGTCTCGATGCATATTGGCTAGTAAGGACATTGTACAGTTTCGTGCAAAGATTGCCGACAAGTATCCAGACAAGTATCCAATAGGAATAACACATACAAGAGTATATGATATGGACAATGAGGGATGGCGTACACTTAATAATAGTAGAATTCTTTCTGTAGCTTAAATTTATAAAATAAATATTATAAATTATGACATGAGTAGTATAACAATAATAACGCAAACAATAAAAGAAATTAACCAAGAAGTGTTGATACCCGAAATATGTTCTTTATCAAGAAGTGCTTGTATACCTCCAAAAGCAGGTTGTTGAATCATCATTACAAGAGAGACTATCACGTGAATGATAGCAAGAATCATAGCAATTTGTACCATATTCATTTTATAATAAGATAAAAATTGATTTTTATTTTTTTTTTACACAGAAAAAACATTTGTGTAATTAAACAATTATGACTATCTTTCATCCTGAAATGACAACTGAAATGATTGAAGACTTCAAGACTTGGACTCGAGCTGTTGGTGGTGATGAAGTCATGGAAGGAGTTGTACCTGATATAAGAAAGCATATCCAACTTGGGTTTTGTAGGAACGATTTTATATCCGATATGGAGTATAGCTTTCTTAACAGTGATATGTTCTATGACCCTAATGTTGAAGATATGGAATACGATTATTATTCTTGGGAACAAGCAAAGGCAAATGAATCAAAGGGATGGAGAGATATGATGAAGACTTATAAGGAGATGTCTGAGAAGTTTGCTGAAAAAATTATAAAGCTTGAAGAGGAGAAGGAGTTTTGGAAAAATGGTTGGGATAAAGAACAGAGAGCACATAGTAAACTTCAAACGGAAATGAAAAATCAACGTAGAGAGAATCTAATGAAGTCAATTCCTGTTAATTATAGAATAAATTGATTTTTTTATAAATAAAAGAAAAATATAAATAAATATGCCTTATATTTTTGAGAACAATTTTGGAGTAAGACGAACAATTATAGGAGATATTAATTGGGGAGATGATTTTAAGTGGACACTAGGGAAGTACAGTAAGAGGAAGCCTAGAAATATTGAAGTGATGCCACTTGGGGAGATATGTAGAGTAAACTCTAGTGAGCATAATATGCGTGGTTTTTGGAAATTAATTGAAATTACGAATTAGTAATCTATATTAAATTGAGATTAAAAAAGGTGTATACAACAATATAAATTGAAATTTTCTTATATTTGTTTATATATATATATATTGGTATAATGGAAAGCTTAAGCAAACCAGAGAGTGAGATTTATAAAAAAACACTAGAAGAACAAAGGGAATATATTGATAATAGACTTCGCAGTATAAAAAGTAGATATATAAATGATGAGATGGGTTGTTGTGGTGAAAAGGAATCAATAGCTAAACATTTGAATCAAGGTCCAGCACAAAATTTAGTACAAACATTCTTTACCTTTAAGTCTAAAGAATGTATTATATGTAAAGGAAAAGTAGGTGAAAATGATATAAGACAACTTGAAAGGGCTCATTGTAATATTTATTCGCGATATGACTTACTAATGATGGCAATAAATGATTTGTGGGTTGATAATATTACTCCTATAAAATCTGGAGATATTCTGAAAAAATTTATAGAAAAGCATAAAGAATGCCCAATTTATATGTTGTGTAATCTTTGTCATAAGAAATATGATAGTTAAAATTGAATTGTTTAAATATATAATTTATAAAGAAAAGATGGTTAATCTAGATGATTCATACAACAACGTTCTTGAAGTTTTAGAAAATACAGATGCTTCTGTTGTTTTTTATTTGGAAGATGGAGAACACGAAGACGGAGAGCCAGATGAAGGAGAGCTTGTATTAGAGGAAATTGACACAAGTATAGCCACTAAGGACCAATGGATAAGTATTATTGAACAATATAATATTCGCGAGAAGAACTATCGAATTGTTTTTTGTGAAAATAGTTTTTTCAAAGCTTGTTTTTTAGATAAAAAATAACTTTAATTAAATATAAATTGAAATTTTAGTATATTTGTTTTTATATAAACAGAAAATGAGTCGTATAAACAGACAAGATTATTTTAAGATTGTATTGTTTGATGATGGGAATGAGGGTTATATGAATGTACCTAATAAGTGGATATTATTAGAGTTTATTTTTAATGGAGAAAAGGTGAAGATAAAGAACTTTCATCGTCCGGATTTAGTTATAGATTCTATATCTACTTGGAAACTTGAGTATATAGGAAAAATTGATTAATTATATATATTATATAATAAATAAACATGCCAGAAAAGAAATGGATTCAATATAGTGACGGGGAATGGAAGGAAGTTGAAGGACCTGGGGGATGGGTGAAAGTGGATGGTAAAGATTGGGAGTGGGAGTGGGTTAGTGGGAGCGGAAAGTGGTATAATGAGAATGGGAAGTGGGTCTGGGTCAAAAATTGATTTTTTTTTAGTAGATTAATAAAAAATAAAAATATGAGTTCTTACGATATAAATGTTGACCCTGATTTTATTGAGGCTCGTTCAAATACGAGACTATTTGAAATTGTGAGATATACTATAAAGTACATATGGAATGATATACAAAACGGGGAAATTGACTTGAACCCTCCGCATCAAAGAAATGTTATTACAGAGGGTGATAAGAATGAATGGCAATCAAACATTATTTATTCACACATCTATGGACCTCAAGTTGCAGAGTCTGAGTTTGATACAATATTTAACAATGATGGTCAGAGTATCTTAAGGTCTTTGGATGGGAAACAGAGACTTATGGCACTTATTGATTATAGAGATGACAAGTTTAAGTATATGCTTAAAAAACCCGCACAAATGTATAAAAAAAAATATAGTGAACTAAAACCTTCTGTTGCAAATTATTTTAATAATATATCTATTGCTATCAAGATTTGTAAAGCAACACTTACAAATGAAGAAGTAACTAACTTTTTCGAGAAAAAACAAATACATAAAGAAACTACATTCGGAGAAAGATTGGATGCCCGTTGGTATATGTCAGGTGTTGAGTGGGCAAATGACTTCATTAAAAAAAATAGTGAAATTTGCGCAAGTTTGAATTTGGCAAAGGAAATACGAAAAAGTAAGACTGAACTATTAGTTCTAATTAGTTATTTGATAGGGAATGACAATTACATTGATGTTTCAGAAACCAAGTCGAAAAGGTCTAAACTATTGGAATGGTTAAGTACAGATATTGATTCTGAGACATATAATCCAAGAATTATAGAGGGGTTCAAGCTGATTGCCTCTATGAAGGATATGAAACGAACAAAGGGTGAAATTATTCCTATTATAAACTTATTTTTGAAAAACGATACTAGAGTGTCTGAGTTTATAAGGAGTAATTACTCAAGTGAGTTTTATGACCATATAAGTGGCGGTACTGGACAGCACAATGCAAATAAGAAAGCTATAAATGAGAGAATGAAGTATATACAGGAAAAATACGATGAGTATATAGAGAGTAGTTAAAAATTGATTTTTTCTTAGTAGATTAATAAAAAATAAAAATATGGCATCAAACAACACTATTCCGGATATTATTAGCTCTAAAGATGTATCGAATACAGATTTGGTTGAATGTATAAGATTGTTGTATAATAGTAATCAAAGACAGAAAAAAGAGTTTGATTATAATCTTAATCTACTTAATTCTGAAATTCAAAGACATAAGGTTAGGATTTCAAACTTGGAAACGGCGAATAAAGGGTTGTCTTTACGTTTAGTTAGGGTAGAACGAGAAACGCTATAAATTGATTTTTTTAAAGATAGCTTTAAAAATTAAAAATGTCACGTCAAATCATAAAGACTCGAGGGTTTGGTGCTGGTGGGAAGAATACTAATAAGAATGGTTTATCTTTTGAAGCACGCACATGTCTTAGTTCACGTATTAGACAAAGAATTACTACACAGGATACTGAACTTATTCGCTTCAAAAATTGTAATAAAGAGCTTGTGTGTGTAGACAAGAGTAAACTCTTTACTTATATGAAAAAAATAAATGAGCTCAATCTGGATATAAGACCTGCAAAGGGTTGTAAAAGACCTGATGAGGCATACATTGATTTAAAAAATAAACATCTTTTCATTATAGAAAAGAAGTTTCAACAAAGACCAGGTTCTGTTGAAGAAAAAATACAAACTGGTCATTTCAAACAAATACACTACAATAAGTTATTTCCTAACTATGATGTTAAATATATATATTGTTTGAATGAATGGTTTAAGAATGGATTCGAATCTGAACTTGAATACTTAGAACAGTTTGGTATAAATGTATTTTGGGGTGATAGTGATTCTTATAAATCTGATTTAATCAAATTTATTAAAAATTATAAATGAGTACTTCTGTAGTTGTTGATTGTGGTTTCTTTGAATTGACTCTTCTTTTACACATAATTTCTTGTATTGAATAATTAGCAAAGTTATCTAATACTAGTTGTACATTTGAATTACTCATGACAAACTTGAATTTAGATTTAGTTAGTATATTAAACAGAGACTTGTGTTGGTCTAGACCGAATCCTTCTTTATTATATTTGACAAAAGATTTGGAAGTTTCTGGAGCGTATGGTGGGTCTATATATACAAAATCATCAACATTTATATTTTGTAATGAAGATTGAAAAGGTTTAACCATAAATTTTACATCTTTAATGAGGTCACTTATAATATAGAGATGTGTTTCATCTATAACAGATGGATTTTTATAGTGACCGTACGGTACATTAAATCCATTAGGACCTTCACGATATATACCGCGAAAACACAGTTTATTAAGTATGATAAATAGAGCTGATGACTTAATAGAGTTTTTATCAATATTGTTAAATGTATTACGAAGCCAATAGTAATAACTTTCTTTGGAACTTGTGGCATCGTGTATGGATTGTGGGTTTCGATTAACGACTTCGCCTGAACAATTATTATAAATATGTAGGTACTTTTTAATTTCAGTTATTAGTTCTTTAATATTTGATTGAATAGATATATAAGTATTAATAAGAGGTATATTAATATCTGATGCGTATATATTTCCGGTTATTGATAATTTACCTTGTTTTTTTAGGGATAATATAGCTAAGAGTACGGAACCTCCACCTAAAAATGGTTCATGATAGTTATGTATGTGAGTTGGAAAAGTGTTAGTAACTTGATGTATTATTTGAGTCTTTCCACCTACCCATTTTATAAAGGGTTTTATAAACTCTGACATTTATAATAATATTATAAAAATATAAATATCAATTTATAAATTGATTTAAAAAAAAAAATAAATACTAATTAAAACAATGTATGTATTTTGCGATTGTTCAGATTGTGGAAACTCGCGAGTAAAAGGTCCATGTTATCTAGAATTATATTATAATAATTTAAAATCCTATAATCATCTCAATACATTAAGGAGAAGAAATACCAAGTCAAAAGGAATTCAGAAGAATTTTGTTAAAGTTGAAAATGAAGATAAAGATATGTTCAAGAACAGTGTTTTACGAACAAGTATAATCTAATTATAAACATTCATTATCATTAGACCTATTTAGTATTCTATTTAAATTATATTCTGTAAATCTTTTTCTACTATGAGGGACTCTTGGGTCAATACGTAATGCTTGTCTAATACTATTTTCACTATAACACTTTCTATCAAGCCTTACTGCATTATCTTCAAGTCTTATTGGTTCTAATGTAATCATATCAATATCTCCTACACAATTCCGTTTACATCTAGAACCTGTTACAAGTGGTTCTAGTGTTTCCCAATCTCTATTTTCCCATTCTTCATCACTATCAAAATATCCATCAACCGAACCATCACTCATATAATCATCTACTTTATATTTTCTACGTTTCTTGCTTCTTCTCTTCTTACTCTTTCTTCTCTTACCACTTCTCTTCTTACTCTTTCCCCTCCCCTTTCTCTTTTTACTCTTCTTTCTCTTACTAGGTTTCTTCTTACATCTCCTCTTAGAACCACTTTTAGTTCTAACACTTCTTTTAAGTTTTCCATACTTACAAGACTTGCGAGACTTGCGAGACTTCTTTCTGGTTCTTGTTGACATTTTTAATACATATTATTAAAAATTAAAAAAAAATTAGATACTACATAAGTTTTCTATAAATGCTTTATCTGCTTCAATTGCATTAGGATTCATATTATGCATGAAACCATTTCTATTAACAACTACATCAACATCAACAGTTAAGTCATCATCTAAGCCATTAACTATTCTTTCAACAACATCTAAACATAATTGTTTAAGTTCTTCCATGTTACTAAGAGGCTCGTCTCCAGTCCTTAACCAATTTCTATATAAATATTCGTCAGGATTTGTGTATGGCAAGTCATTAGGGTTTCTTCTATTATCCTCATATAAAGCAGTATAAAAAGAATGTATTACGCATAAACTATATATCATCAATAGTTTTACACATCTACTTACATTTGACGTACTAGGATTCATACCAATATAATTAATAATAGATTCCAATGTACGTCTTTTCATTTTATAATATTCTCCCACTACATTATTCAAGAAATTCTGAAAATTAGGTGAGTCTATTTCATATATATCTATGTCGTCTGGTGAACCTACATTATGTCTTATTGTAATACCTACCGACTCATTTAACCTGGATTCCAAATCATCTATAGACATTTCACTTTCATTATCTTCATCACTTGAGTCATTAAAACCATCAAATAAACGGGCCCTAACTGGTTCAGCGTCTCGTCTATCAACCTGTTCACTCGTTCTTTCATCATCTTCTTCATCTACATAAGCATAGCCTTGTTCTTGTTGTCGGTCTTGTTGAGCTTGTTCCCAAGCAAGTCTTTGTTCTAATACTTCATTATCATATTTTAATTGTGAAATTTGATTAGTACAACTTTGCTGAGTTCTTTCTAATAAATCTTCCAACATATTGTTTCTGCTCATAACTCTTTCTAACTCTGGTGCATAGTATTGAGGTGGGGATGATTCTATTTCATCATAAGAAGGTATTGCATCTATTTTATGTTTTCTACTACGCTTCTTACTACCTCTTTTCTTACCACGTCTTCTCTTACTACCTCTTCTCTTACCACTTCTTTTCTTACTACGTCTCTTACCACTTCTTTTCTTACTACGTCTCTTACCACTTCTTTTCTTACTACGTCTCTTACTACGTCTCTTACTACGTTTACTACTCCTAGGTTTTTTCTTACATCTTCTTCTACGACCACTCTTAGTTTTAATACTTCGTTTGAGTTTACCGTGTTTACAAGATTTTTTTCGAGCTCTTGTTCCCATTTTTAATAGCACATTATTAATTTTTTTTTTAATAATTTGTAATTCATCGTCAAAATAAAAGAAATATCAGATTTTCAATAATTTTTACTGGAGTATTATATTTTTAGTCCACACTTAATACGTAAAAATTGAAGTTTAATAAAATATTTATATAATATAAATGAATTACATGTTTTACTGTGTATTGTTTTCTATATTTCCTAATCCAATTGTTTCTAGTGAAGTATCAAGAAGACATCATAAGACGAATTGGCCTTGGCTTTGGCCTTGGAAAGGAAATGGGAATGACGATGATGACGACGATGACAGAAGAAGTATGGCCCCAAGTCATAGTCCTACATTTATTCCTACATATATTCCCAGTTTGAGTCCAAGTTCTAGTCCTACATTTATTCCCACATTTATTCCGAGTGTTAGTCCAAGTTCTAGTCCTACATTTATTCCCAGTTCTAGTCCAAGTTCTAGTCCTACATATATTCCGAGTGTTAGTCCAAGTTCTAGTCCTACATATATTCCGAGTGTTAGTCCAAGTTCTAGTCCTACATATATTCCGAGTGTTAGTCCGAGTGTTAGTCCAAGTGTTAGTCCAACATATATTCCAAGTGAGATTGAGAGTTTTAAAGCTGTAATAAGTGAGTCTTCAAGTGAAGGAATTATGAGTAATAATGAAACGTCTTATCCTATTATTGCTGGGGGGGTATTGTTATTGTCTTTGATTGTTTTATATGTTGTATATAGAAATAGGTATAATCGTACACAGACTAATATGGATAGGAATATGAATAATTCTATATATTTTTCTAATAGTGTTGGTGATAATTTTACGGATACTGAAAATCATGAATATGAAGAACCAGTTGTGGGAGTAGATTTGTATGATGATATAGAAAGATGTAATAATTTTGTTGATTACGATATTGCTGATGGTATTAACGAAGAACATAATTATTATGAGGCTGCTAATTCTGATTAATTTAATTCTTTAATTAAATTAATATTAATATTTACTGAGCTGACATTTCAATTGCTGGTTGATCATCATCCGTACTACTTTCACCAGACTCTCCATCAACAACAACTAGTTGAGAATCAGATGATGATGGAGTTATTTGTTGATTGTAAAGATGTTTGTTGGTTTCCCAGAGTTGTTGGATGTGAAGAGGAGGAAGATATTTACAGTCACTCTTAATCTTGAGGATTTCTTCTTCTAGGTTGTCACAAAACTCGTTAAAGTTTTCGTTAGGATTGCAGATTTCGAATTCTACTTTGGTAAGAAGAGAATCATACACGTCAGCGCTAGTTGCAAATGCGTCTTTCTTGAGTTGGAATCCAAAGCTAGCAGACATACTTTGAATAATTGTAGCAACAGCAGTAAGAACTCCAACTGTTACACCAAAGCCTTGTTTTTCTTCGTCACTAAGCATATCACTTGTTGTCATAAAACTACCGACAGAACTTAGACCAGTAATAACAATACCAGGAACAACGAAACGTTGATTAAGGTTTCCATAGTATGCACTAGCGTTGTTATTGATAAACCTTTCTTTCTTAAGACGTTGGTAAAACTTGTTAAGAATTTCCAATTGTTTGGGAGTGTGAGGTGTAGAAGCCATTTTACTAATAATTTTATACTTTTAAAATAATTTTAAAAAAATTAGATATATATATAAATGAATTCTAATATTAGGAAGATGAAAAGGAGAAACAAAGGTGTATTAAAATATATGATGAAGAATCGTAAACATATATATAATATTAAAACTGGTGATTATGTGGCATTAAAGGATGAATATTCTAGTATATATGTTGATTTCATTACTGGTTTCAGATTTAAAGTATTAGAAGTGGATAATACTGATAATACTCTTCTATTAAAGGATAAATATGATAATTCTGGAGATTATAAATATTATGACAAAGATTTGTTTGAGAAGGAAAAATTGGACTTGGATATTATAAACGTATATAAAAATAAAATGTAAGTTATAAGAAATGCCTCAAGCGTCCAAAGGTTCCATTGATTATTATATATACAAATTTATAATGGCACCTATAGCTGAAAAAATATGTTTTATACACCCAAATGTAATAACTGTCATAGCATTTTTACTATTTATACCCATTATATATAATCTTGTGAATAAACAATCTTACTTTGTATTCGGTATACTTGTATTATTAAGACAACTATTAGACTCACTTGATGGACAAGTAGCTAGAAGTTGTAACAAACAATCAAAATTAGGTGCAATACTTGATATATCATGTGATGTTATAGGAAATATTATATTAATATATTTTGTGACAATACACCTTAACAATTCAGATATAAGTTTTAATCTTAAAAAAATATTTAACGTTATGATGTTCATAACAACATGTATACTAATTTATGTTGCAAGCCTTGAATATACATCTTCATCTTGGTTTACTACAGTAAAAAATAATAATAGTATATATAGCAAGATTCTAATATTCTGTCATGATAATGGAACAATATTTTCGTCTTTGTTAATGTTACTAGTTAAACTCTTTTACAACTCATTAAACGTTAATGTATAGTTTTAAAAATTGAATAATTTTTGAAATTACAAATTAAATAAAATGTCTGCGAATCAAACTACTATGTCCGACCCTGATTGGATTCCCTCTACTGAAGGAGAATTTATTCATCTTGATGAACCAAAACCTAATTTCATGTACACCTTAGAAGTATTAAGGGACAATGATAAATCTTTCAAACTACTTTATGAAAAACAAAATGGTATCAGACGAGAAATCTATTGCAGCCCCAACTGGGAATGGTTTGATAATGAACAAACTATGATTGTAGTATACGATACCGAAAATAAAGGCAAACGTACGTTATATGTCGATAAGATTTTGAACTTTGAAAGAATCTCAGAAAATACTGAAAATGAAACTCATATACCATCTTTGTTACAATTTCTTCAAGGGTGCCAAGAGAATCAAGTTCCATTTGTACTTGATTATTTGAAAAAGGATGGTACGCGTCGCAATATATATTGTAGCGAATGGAATTGGTTGAAACCAAATACCCACATTTCTGTACATGATGTCGAGAACAAAGGAAGACGCACACTCTTAATTAAAAGTATTCTAGATTGGGACGCACCGGAAGAAGAGACTGAAGATGAAGAAGAGTATAAACCAGAAGAAGAATTCGTATTACAGAGACAGAATGGTGTTTGTGAGAATGAAGATGAGGAAGTGAATGAAGATGAGGAAGTGAATGAAGATGAGGAAGTGAATGAAGATGAGGAAGTGAATGAAGATTATAAGTGTAATAGTGATATGCGAACTGAGGATGACAATTTTGAAATCATCATGAATGGATTATTTGAGACTGTGATGTGGAAGTGGAATGAAGGAGAATATCATAATGCAATGATTATGTTTAATCATATGCAAAGAGTTATGATGGAACGTAATTTAGTTAAGGAAGTCGTAGAGTATAATTAATTATTATTGGGATATAAATAGAATTAACAATAAACCGCCTATCATACTAAGTCTTGTCATGAAGTTTATTAATTGGTCTTTCATTGTAAGGGGATTGTGAAAAAATATAATAACAAGAATCATAAAAATAACAAGAGCTATAGTGCTTAATTGAGTGATAATACTATTTATTGGATTATATATGATTAAGCAAGGTAAAATAATTATTGTGAGGATTACTAATAATGTGACTATATTTGAAAAGTGTTTAGTGAATGGAATTTGGGATGCGATTAGATTAGAAGTAGAGTTGAAGTTGAGTATTTTATTGATACCGCTAAAGATGAATATAGCAAGTAGTATTGTTAGGAATATTCTAAGTTGTAATTGATTAATGCTGATTGTCATTTATTATATTGATAATAAATTGATAAAAATATATATTTATTTGGAAAAAAATGACTACTAAATTGATGCTTGCACACAACTATACTGACCAAAATGTTATTGGTTGGCACATGAGCGAAAAATTGGATGGTATAAGAGCATATTGGGATGGTTCTAAATTCTTTACTCGAACAGGAAAGTCTATTACTCCTCCAAAAGCTTTTCTAGAATGCATGCCTGATGGTATTGTATTAGATGGTGAATTATGTGTTGGACGTGGTAAGTTCAGTGAAACATCATCAATCGTTAGGAAGACTAAGAATGTTGAAAAATATAATGATGATTGGATGAATAAGATTACATATTATGTATTTGATTCACCAAGCGCTTATCCTTTTGAAAGACGTATGAAGTTTTTGTATGAAAATATTGGTAGTAAATATAGATGCGTAGAAATTGTAAAACAAACTGTTGTTAAAAAACAGAGCGATATAGATAAGGAATTAAGAAGGGTTATTGGGTTAGGTGGTGAAGGGTTAATGTTGAGAGAAAATGGTTCTATGTATGAGGGAAAGCGTTCAAAGAGTTTATTAAAGGTTAAGGAGTTTCATGATATGGAGGTAAGGATTATAGGGTATAAGAGTGGTACGGGAAAGTATAAGGGTAAGTTGGGTTCATATGATTGTGAGACAAAGGAAGGGTATAAATTTAATTGTGGGAGTGGATTAACGGATAAGGATAGGGAAAATAAGTTGGAGATAGGGGTGTATATAACTGTAAAGTATTTTGAATTGAGTAAAGAGGGTATACCTAGATTTCCGGTATTTATGAGGGTTGCTGAGAGACAAAGTTTTGATTAATTTAAAAGAAAAATAAATTAATTATAATAAATGAGTGATGATATTTTTGATGTAAATATGAATGAAGAAACAAAGTATGTAACATGTTTTGTGTGTCTATATTTGTATGTGACGTTAGGCGAATGGTTTATTCATAAGCATATTATGCATAATGAAGAGTTTGACCCGGGACATATAAGACATCATAAGTCTGTGAATATAGATATGACACTTAGTGAAGATGATTTTATGGAGGAGGATATAAGAATGGGTTCAGAACATACTATCATGATTACTTTATCAACTGTATGTGTGTCTAATGCAATTATTAATAAAATGTTTGGATTAGGTGTTAATCATAAGTATATTCTATTGGGTGGATTAGCATTGGCCATATTTTATAGAACTATGTGGAATACATACCATAGAAAAATGCATTTTGAATCCGAATTTTTTGAAAACACAAATAACCCTTATTTAAAATGGATATTTACAAATCATTCATTGCATCATCTTCAAAAAGGTGTTTTGAAGGGTAATTATAATATACTTTTTCCAGGTGGTGATCATTTAATGGGGGATTATCGAACAAGTGTAGATAATACTGTATATTGTTATGAGGATAAGTCGCATAAGATGTGTGAGTATAAGAAGATATTTAGTGAGATACCGAAACGTAAAAAAATGTAATATAAAATATATGATATATATATATAAAATGGATAATAAAATTTGGTATACTTTGAATGATGTATCTTGTAATGAATTTGTTCTTCATATGCTTAGTTTAGGAAAGCCTGTAGAAGTTACATTAGTGGGTGCATTTGAGAGTGAAGGAAGGGGTAGTCAAAGGGATATTGAATTACCTTTTCATAGGGATGGTGATTATTCAAAAAAGAAAGATAAAATGTTTAATAAAAATGTGGATATTGTAGGATTATATTGTATAAAGGGTGGTAATGCTAAAACATTGATTAAGGTTGATGAGGTTATAACCGAACTTGTATTAGAGGAGAATCAGGGATTAGTGTTTGATAATATGAGATGTTTGCATAGTCGGAAGGGTATTGTGGGTGACCGAGTGTTATTAAGAATTTGGATAGAGAGATTTAAATAAATTAATAATATATAATAAATACTATGTGTGTTTATGATATTTTTGATATGAATAAGGATAGATTAACTAGTTTATCATATTTACTAACGCAATTAGAATGGCATACGCTAGGTTTCTTTACTACTTTTGATAGATGTTTTAAACT
>Ga0163109_10000920_pt1 | contig 23093 bp, 15 predicted proteins | sample CRUFie1St13metaG_FD_108704 | JGI IMG/M metagenome (GOLD analysis project Ga0163109, IMG submission 108704) | Marine microbial communities from the Costa Rica Dome - CRUD Field 142mm St13 metaG | ecosystem: Environmental > Aquatic > Marine > Oceanic > Photic zone | place: Costa Rica: the Eastern... | reverse complement strand
CGCAATCTTGGGTATGGACGAATTGTCTGAAGAGGACAAGCAGACGGTCTACCGCGCTCGCCGCATCAGCCGATTCTTGTCGCAGCCGTTCCACGTAGCCGAGCAGTTCACCGGATTGCAGGGTGCGTTGGTGAGCATCGAAGACACCATCAAAGGATTCAACCGCATCTTGAGCGGCGAATTGGATCACCTCCCGGAGGCAGCCTTCAACTTGAAAGGCACCATCGAAGAAGTGATTGAGGCCGGTGAGAAAATGATGGCTGAAGCCTAATCACAGCACAACCATGACGGTACACATCCTCACCCCCGACGCCACCCTCTTCAGCGGAGAAGCTGAGTACGTGGGCCTGCCAGGCTCGGATGGCAGCATGGGCATCATGGACCGCCACGCGGCCTTGATCACCACGTTGCAGACCGGCGAAGTGTTGGTGCGTACGGGTGGGAAAGAAGAGCGTTTCGCGGTGAAAGGCGGAACGGTCGAGGTGCTGAACAACGTAGTGACCGTACTCGCTGCGTAACCCGAACAAATGAAATGCGAAAGGCTCGACCACTCCTGGTCGGGCCTTTTTTATTCGTGGTGGTACGGTTCGCCTTTGAGGATGGTGTGCGCACGGTAAATCTGCTCCGCGGCAAACGGCCGAATCATCTGGTGCGAAAACGTCATCGGGCCGAGGCTCATGAAGGCATGGGCCTTGGAGCGGATGCGCGGGGCAAATCCATACGGTCCGCCGATGACGAACATCACGTGGCGCAACCCGCGATTCTGGAGGTTTTGGAGGTGCTTCGAGAACGCCAACGACCCCATGGCTTTCCCCTTCTCATCCAAAAGAATCAGGTGATCCACTCCGCCGATGAATTTGTCGAGGATGGTGGCTTCCGCTTCTTTGACGGCTTCGGGGTCTTTTTTGCTTTGCTTGAGCTTGGCGTCGGGGGTCTCGATGAACTCAAACTTGCCATAGTGGCGCATGCGGTCCACGTAAATCCGTGTGCCCTCAGCGATCCAGCTGGACTGTGTTTTACCGATGGCCAATAGCGTGATTTGCACGAAGCAAAGGTATTCTATCTTCGCTGCATGGTTTCACAATCAATGGAGCGGTTGATCCGCTTCGCCTTGGAAGAAGACCTGGGAACGGGGGATTGCACATCGGAGTCTTCGTTGCCGGAGGGCTTGCTGCAAGAGGGGTTCATCATGGCCAAGGAAGACGGCGTAGTCGCTGGTTTGGAGGTGGCCGAGTTTGTCTTTGGCGTGGTCGACGCGTCGTTGACCTGCGAATTGCTCGCTGCCGATGGCGATGCCGTGACGGCCGGCCAGCGCGTCCTCCGGGTTGCAGGACCTGCCAAGAGCATACTGATTGGGGAGCGGTTGGCGCTGAACTTCATCCAACGCATGAGCGGGATTGCCTCCCGCACGGCGGCGATCATGGCCTCGTTCGCCGGCACCCAATGCGCCGTGCTTGACACCCGCAAAACCACGCCGGGCCTGCGGGAATTTGAGAAGATGGCCGTGCGTTTGGGCGGGGGGACCAACCACCGCATGGGCTTGTACGACATGATCTTGGTGAAAGACAACCACGTGGATTACGCGGGTTCCATGGCGCAGGCGTTGGAGAACGTCGCCGCGTACATGAAGGCTGAGCAATCCAATGTGCCCGTCGTGGTCGAAGTGCGCGATGCCGCTGAAGCGGCCGCTGCCATGGCGGCACGTACCAAGTGGCAAAAACCCGACGGTTCGCCGCTGGTTGACCGGCTGCTGCTGGACAACCACACCCCGGCCGAGGCCGCTGCCATGGTGGAACAGTGGGGCGGAACCATCCCGCTCGAGGCGTCTGGGGGCATCACCCCGGACAACGCTCGGGCCTACGCGGATGCGGGCGTGGATTATGTCAGTATGGGGTGGATCACGCACAGCGTCAAGGGCATGGATTTTAGTTTGAAATCGGCAACGTATTTCAATGGCTGAACTCGAACCGCCCGTGGTCCCGGACCGCCCGTTTTTCCGGTGGGTCCAACAAAACAAGACGTTCGACCGAATGCGCCGCGTGCTGCGGGGCATTCGTCCTTGGAAAGACAAGTCGATGAACGTCTACGATGTCGGCCGGTTTTTCTTTCTCGGATTGGTCAACGGTTCCGTATCAACCCGCGCGGCGGCTATCAGTTTTCGCCTGTTTGTGGCCTTTTTTCCGGCCATGATTCTGCTCTTGAGCATCATTCCATATACCCCGCTTGAGACCGAAGAAGTCCTGATTAGCCTGGAGCAGTTCTTTCCCAAGCAGGCCATCGAACTCTTTGAGTCGACGGTCTCCGACCTCATTGGTCAAAGGCAAGGGACGCTGCTTTCGGTGGGGGTTGTGCTGCTGCTCTTTTACGCTTCGAACAGCGTGAATGCCATCCTGCTCGGGTTTGGACAGAGTGCGCACTCCGCAGGCCCGCAGCAGAATTGGATGGTATTCCGCCTGCTGTCCATTGGCCTTTTGTTGGTGCTCTCGGTCTTGTTGGTGTTGGCGGTCTTCATGATTGGTTTTGCGGGTGATGCGTTGCATTGGGCTGAAGCGAGGGGATGGCTCGAAGGCATCAACATTCCGTTGGTCACCGGAGCCCGTTGGGTGCTATCGTTCGGGTTGATCTACGTAGCCGTTACGATTTTGTACAACGTGGGAGACCGCTCGCCGCACCCGTGGGAGTGGTGGTCGATTGGGGCCACGGGTACCACGGCTTTGTTCGTGGTGTTGACGTTTACATTTTCGTGGTTCATTGACCAGTTTGCTTCGTACAACTCGTTGTATGGCTCACTGGGAACGTTATTGATTACCCTTTTGTGGTTGAATTCCAACAGTTCCATTTTATTATTGGGCTTCGAACTCAATGCAGCGATCAACCGCGCGCGGATGGATGCTGAAAAACAACTGGAAACCCTCTCATCATGAAACAACTCTTGACCTTCGTCCTGACCCTGTTTGCCGTTGCTGCCTTCGCACAGAACCCCGTTTTGGGCAAATGGAAAACCATTGACGACGAAACCGGCCGCATCAAGAGCGTGGTGGAAATCACCGAGCGGGATGGGAAGATCTACGGTCAGGTGATCGAGTTGTTCCGGCTGCCGGAAGAGGAACAGAACCCCATCTGCGATCAGTGTGAAGACGACCGCAAAGACCAGCCGGCGTTGGGCATGGAAATTGTCCGCGACATGGCTGCAGTAGCGGGCAAAATGGAATGGGAAGGTGGAACGATTTGCGACCCAAAGAACGGCAAGATCTACGATTGCGAGATGTGGTTGGAAGAGGACAACATGGACGAGCTCAAAGTCCGCGGGTACATCTGGCTCTTGTTCCGAACACAGACCTGGCTGCGCCAGTGATCGGCCGGTTTAGGGCCACCAGGAGAAATGTTGCCGAAGGCCATCGCGTAATTCAGGGAAAAACCCCAAAGCATAATTCGCTGCGAGGCACGTACCGGTGGCCATTGCCCCTTGCGTAACGGCTTCAATCAGCGGGTGCAGTCCCATCGTACCAACACGCCAGTGAAAAACCATGGCGGACGCCGCCGCAATGGCGGCTATGATGGGAATGGACCACGTGAATGGGTGCACGCCAAACTTACGGTGGACAATGAGCAGCCGCCAGCCGTTGTTCCACACGAAGGTGCCTAACGTCGCGAGCGCTGCACCTGCAAGGCCCCATTCAAAAACAACAAGAAACAGGTAATTCATGGCGACGGTAACCACGACCAAGGCCAAATTCACCGGCAGTAGGACCTTGTAGTGTTCGCTCAGTCCGAGGTGGCTGTTGTTGCTCACATTCATGCCCGCAATCAATTGCGAACCGGCAATGCACAAGAAGACCAATTCGAGCCCACGGTATTTCGGAGGCAGCAGTTCCTGAAGCGGCTCGAAACCCGCCCAAATGCCTGCCATGAGGGCGCTCATGAGCAAGAAGTTTACGCGTGCTGAATTTTTGCTCAGTCGACCAATGCTCGCATTGTCGTCGCGGTTAATTTTTTCCGCAACCACCCCGCGGATGATGCTGGCTGTTGCACGCTGAGGCAAGGCCACTACAGAACCCATGAAAAACCCCAGCGTGTACACGGGAACTTCTTCTAGGCCGAGGTATTTGCCGACCATGATGTAGTCCAGTTGGGTGGCAATAATGACTGCTGCCCCGGAGAATAAGCTGAATGCACTGTATTCCGCGAAGCGCGGCAGATCGCTGCGGTTGAACCCATTGGACATGCCCTTGAAAAGACCGAAACTCACACCACCCATGAGGAGGAAAGAGACGCCGTATGTGGCGATGTAGAGGGGGACAAACGCCTCGAGTGAGATCCAATTGAAAAGCAGCAATGCGCCGAGTACAAAGTAGCTGGTTTTCTGCCAGAGCGCGTCTACCCATGCGATGAAAGCAGTCCGCAATTGCCACGTGAGTGCAGCCCTGAAGATGGACAGTGAGCTCATGATAGCGACAATCACGAGGAACCAGTGAACGTTCTGCGAGAGCAATTCGCCCTTATCGGGATCCAACCACAGAATCCATGACTCGCCCCAATTCCAGAGGATGGTCATGGTAGTGAGCACGCCGAACACGCCGATGGCGAGAATGGTATTGAGGCTTTTGTTGCGTTCTGCCTCTTCGTATCCATGCAAAAATCGAACGATGGCACCGGGCGCGCCGAGGGTGGAGATGGACGCACAGATCATGCCCCACGAGGTCATGATGCGCACCAATCCCCAGATGGCCTCGTTGCCGTCAAAAGCCCGGGGGAGTACCACTACGTTATTCAGGGCACCGACGACCATTCCCGCGCCGAGCGCGAGGGCTGCAAATCCAGATTGTTTTGCGATCACGCCCATCGATCAGTTGGTATAAGTGGGTAAGGGGTCCAACACCGTGCAATACGCACAAAATCGGGCTTCGGTTTCATGGTCCAGGCCCTGAGTAGACCCGTGCAAGCCTTCCAGCTGTTCTACCAGCCAGCCCAGCAATTGGCTGGCATCCTCTCGCGTTATGCGATCGCGGCCGTCGATTTTCAATTTCAGTAAACCTTCTCGTGCATTTTTTCCTGAACGAATGCCAGATTGAACCGAGGTCAGGGGCCCATGCTGGGGCCCAAGGGTCTCCAAGGCGATGGCGGAGTAGATTAAAAGTTGCAAAGCCTTGGTTGATTTTCCTTGGGCAAGCCGCTCCAACCAGTCGTCTTTAAGGGCCAATTCCGATGCTTTAACAGCGCCCGTTTTGTAATCAGTGACGACCACTTCACCGCCTTCCAAGTCAATGCGATCGGCTTTGCCGTGAAGCCGAACCGTTTGAAAAGGCCCCCGGTCAAAACTAAACGCATGGTTCAAGTCGGCCTCAACGGCTGTCACGGTACGTGGTTGTCCGCTATTTAACTCGTCCAATTCGATGCTGATCAATTTTTTTAAGGTGGCCTCAGCAATGGCAAAATGCAAGTAATTTTCTCCACTCTCCGTCAGTGCCAAACTGTATTCCTCCTCTACGGAGGCAAGGAGCAAAGGCGGGATATTTTCGATCAATGCCTTGAGGTCCTCAGACTTGAGCACCCTGTTTTTCAGGGTGTTAAAACCATCTTCGAGGACTTTGTGTACAATGGTGCCAAACGTACTTGCGGTCATCTCATCCTCGAACTCGTCTTGCTCATGCAAGCGGAGAATGTACTTGTAGTAAAAATCCCGTTTGCACGCCATAAACGTATTCCAGGCGGAAGGGCTGACACCTCTTTCGGCCCATTCCACCAATTGGTCTTCAGCCCACGGGGTCCATTCCAATGGTTGTATTTCAGGCCTTTTATTCGGCAGGGCGCTGTGCACACTGACCTGCCTGAGGGAAAGCAGATCACTGCCATTCGGCCGAAAGGAGCGCTCGAGTTGGAGGAGGTACCGACTGGGTTCTGCGGCTTCGTCTTGCCCGCGGAAAAGGAAATGAATTTCTTTGGACCGGTTCATGAGCCGGTACGTGTAGTAGGCATAGATGGCCTCGCGCTGGTGGCGTCCGGGCAACCCCCACATATGCCGCAAATCGAACGGGATAAAACTTTCGGGCAGGGAAGATTTAGGCAGGGTCCCTTCGTTGCAATCCAACAGGAAAATCCGATCGTAGTCCAATGCCCGCGATTCAATCAATCCCATGATTTGAAGCCCTTCCTCGGGTTCGCCGAGCAAATCGATGCGCTCGGCTTGAAGGCCATTGAACAGCAGGCTCCATACTTCCTCTGGCGTCGTTAAAATGCCGTGGCTTTCCTCAAATCGACGGACGAGTCCGGCGCATTGCACCACTTTTTCCCATCCAATCTGCGTCCACGGGTCCCCTTCTTTTTCGGTGTCGAACTGGGAGCTGAGGCTTTTGGACCATTCAGCCAAGACCGAAAGGAATTCAGACACATCAGGGGTTAACAGTGGCTTCAAGGCGAAGAAGAAGGCATGTACGGGTCCACTGGACAACTCGGCCAATTGGTCCAAGGACACCCACGCCCACTTGTTAGCGGCCATGCGATTCAAGATCCGCGTAGCATCCTCGTGAAAGCCCTCTTTTTGGCCGTAGGAGTGCAGGATGGGCTCGCTCAAGGCCTGCCGGATGTCATCGTGATGCCACGACGTTCGTTGACGCTGCACCAATCGGTGCACCGTGCGCAGGAAACTGCATGCCGGCGTCTCGGACCATGCCAATCCCATGGTCACATTGTAGTTCTCCTGAAGCCCCTCAGGAAGCGATTGGAGCAGGAGCGGCAGCAGGCTTCCATCGGGCAGCACTACGGCAGTTTTGGCCAGTTCATCGTTGCTCAAGTTGGCAATCGCTTCGCGGATGTACTGGCATTCCGTGACCACGCTGCTGCAATTGATCCGATGCACGGCGGGCGGGTCTTCCGAAAGCCGATGGGGCAAGATCGATGCCGATGCGCCTCGTTCGTGCATTTGCTCCCGGATGAACAATCCCGCTTCAATGGCTTCGTGCTCTACATAGCTCGCATCACCATCCCATGCCCACGTCAACCGATTGGCCCGCTCGTATCCTTTGAGGAATTGCATCTCCGCCGGGGTAAGCGCGCTCATGCCGCCGATGAATACATGATCGTAATCACCAGCAATCGGGACGGATGCTGCTTGGCGCGCTAACAATCCGGCATACCCTTGCTTTCGCTGCGCAAGTACCGCTGTGAAGGCCGTGTACAAGGGCCCCAGTTGCATGTATTGCCGCAGGAAATTCTGTTGCCCGGGTTTTAGGGTGTCGGGGTCGCCGAAGCTCCAGTCCTCAATGCCTTCAATGTCGCAGAGGTTTTGGAACACGGATTGGGCGTCGAGCAAATGCTGATCGATCTCATTGAAATCGCGCAGCGCAATCCGGCCCCAGGGCATGAAGGCTTCAAACGTACGCTGTCCGCTGTCAGCCGCTGCAGGCAATTCTTTCCAGAGGCTGTACAGGAGTGCTAAGCCTTCCATCCCGTCCAGAGGAACCCATGTGGTTTGGTGTTGAATGGCTGCGCCAAGGGTGTGGACGGTAGGCAGCCATCCTGGGCCTTCCATCATAGCCGCATAACTCCGTTCAAATTTGCGCACCGCCCGCTGGCTAGGCAAAATAACCAGGCATCGTTCCGGATGCGGATGATCGATGACCTGTTGAGCGAGTTGGGTGAGAAAGGAGGGCAGCGTGGTCAAACAGCGGGGTGTTTCAGCCCTTCAATTTAAACCCATTGCGGATGAATTCAAGGAATTCTTTTCGCCCTGTCCGCGTGAACAACGCGCGTGTGACTTCAGCCCACGGGGTACTTGATGCCTGAGCTGGTCGTGAAGCAGGAGTAGGGGCCTGGGGTGTTGGTGTATTTTCTGCCGCAGACGCGGATTCTTTGGAGATGGCAGACTCGTCCAAGATGCGGTCCATAGCGTCGGCCGCAGCGAAGCGTTCCTTGGCCGATTGCATGCGGCCGATTTGTTCTTCGAGCAAGCCCAAATTGTTCAAGGTAATGGCGTCTTCAGGATCGAGTTCGACGGCTTTCTCGTAATCGGCGATGGCGCCTTGTATATCCCGCAGCGCTTGCTTCATCCACCCGCGTGCCGCGTACCGGTAGCCGTATTGAGGCTGCAGGTTGATGGCTTTATCCAGCAGGGCGATGCTTTCATGAGCGCGGTTGTTGTGAAAGAGCGCTACCGCTCGGTCGTTCAAAAAGTCAGGGTCAAGCCCCCAATCGGGGTTCGCGCGTTCTGCTTCATCAAAGCCGACCAACGCACTTTGCCACTGGCCCGCCTCAGCAGAGGCTCGTGCCTGGTGGACGAGTAGGTGGCCTTGTGGAGAAGCTGGACGACGATTGGATTCGGGCATGGTGCGATGCAATTGCGGCTGTTCAAAAATACAACGCCCTTGGGGCCGCATTGTTTCCCTCGTCCTCCGAAATTGCGGGGAAAGATGAGCATGGATTTCCCCCAATTCCGGAAGTTGGAAGGTGCCCCCAACCTTTACGTCATCGAGGGTCCGAAGCACGTCACTGAGTGGCAACCCATGGGGGACAGCAAATGGGTGGTGCACCAGCACTACGCTTCCGATTATCCACGCTACCAGTGGGTCACCGAACTCCTGCAATCCAAAGATCCCGTTCGTACCCTGACCGCTGAAGCAGTGGAACGCTTTCTTGGCGAACGCACTGCAGCCTCAGCTGATGTTGCGCCGGGTCGAATGCCTTGGCCGCGGGCACAGTTGTCCTGGCGTGAAGAAGCTCCTGTGGGTCCTTTGACCACGTTTGGTGCCGCTGCTGCAGCGCATTGTTTGGCTGAAGTGGCCAGCGATGCCCATGTCCGCTGGGCATTGGAAGATCGGGGGGAGTTGCCGTTGATGGTGCTCGGGGGAGGATCCAACGTGTTGATGCACCGGGATTGGTCGGGGCGCATGCTGCACATGAACATCCGCGGCATTCAGAAAATCGCCGACGACGGCGATGCCGTGGAAGTGGTGGTGGGTGCGGGCGAGTCTTGGCATACGTGGGTCATGCAGGCTTTGGATGCCGGGTGGAATGGCTTGGAAAACCTCGCCTTGATTCCGGGTTCCGTCGGCGCCTCGCCCATGCAAAATATTGGTGCATACGGCGTAGAAGTCAAGGATCGATTTGCGTGGTTGGAAGCCATTCACCGTGAAACTGGGGCCTTGGAGCGTTTCGATGCAGAACGGTGCGCCTTTGGCTACCGCGACAGCGTGTTCAAACAAGCTGAAAAAGAGAAGTGGGTCATTGTTCGGGTGGCGTTCCAATTGCAGCGATCGGCCCCTTTGAATACGCATTACGGCGCCATCCAGGCTGAACTTGAATCCCGTGGATGGGACAGCGGCACGACCCATCGCCAAGTGGCCAAGGCCGTCATGTCCATCCGCCAATCGAAGCTGCCCGACCCGGCTGAGATTGGCAACGCCGGGAGTTTTTTCAAAAACCCCGTGGTATCAAAAGAAGCCTTTGAGTTGATTCAACGTGAACACCCCGATGTGGCCCATTATCCGGCACCGGGAGGCAAGGTGAAGCTCGCAGCCGGATGGCTGATTGACCGAGCGGGTTGGAAAGGCTTCCGTCGCGGAACATGCGGAGTGCACGACCGACAGGCGTTGGTACTCGTCAACCACGGCGGGGCAACAGGGGCTGAGGTTTGGGCGCTTGCGCTGCACATCATGGACGACGTCGAGGCCAAGTATGGCGTTCGGCTGGAAGCCGAAGTCAATCAGATTGGGCTGTAAACGCACGCACCCAACCCCTGGGAAGGAGTTGGGTGGGCATTTGCTATTCCGATCCGCTTAACTATCAGAATACCGGGCAAGGCAAGTAACGAGGCGCCTGAGGCCGCTTACGTTGCTGCGTTTGCCAAGTGTATGAAAGCACGATTTCATGGCTGCCACCCGTGGTGGATAGGCCCAAGGTGCTCAAGGTGATATCGTAGCTGTAACCGACTTTCCAATTGTCTTGACCGTACCCCAATATGGCGCTCACGGCGTCCACGTCCGCACCCCCTTCAATCGTATGGCCAAAGGGCAACCCTTGGTACCACAGACCGAAGCTCAACGGCTTGGTGTCGTAGTAGATCCCCAAATCGAGTTGGTCGAATTGGCCCTGCGCCATGTAATTGAACGCGACGATGAGGTCGCCGTGATGCTTGTTGCGCATGTAATTCACAATTGGCATTCGCCATCCACCGTGCACAGAGGTACGAACGTCCATCGGATCGATGTAAGTCGCATTCAAGCTTTCGTTGGGGTTATTCAAGTGATCAAATGAGTAGCCAAGCCACGTGTATTTGCCCGTGAGCAGGAACCCCGTTGCGAAGTCAAAGTAGTGGCGAGACAAACTGGGGCGGTCTTCGATTGTGCCCACTTGTGGACCGCGAATGAGTTGGTCACCAAAGGTCAATCGTGTCATATCAATGGAGCGATTGGCCAAAGCGGCTTGCAGTGCCGGACGCAGTCGCCAGCCGTTGCCCAACGGAATTTCGTAAGCATATTGTCCGGCAATTCGCGTGGTGCTCAGTCCACCTGCACCGGCTTCTTCCTGGCTCATCAATATCCCGAACCCACTGTTCAAATTGCGGTTGTACCAATCGGCAGCAACGTGCCATCCGACGTACGCACCGGGCATGGCAGCCCATTGATTTCGGTACACCGTTGCCACGCGCGCCTCATCCAAGGAACCGGCGAAGGCAGGGTTGACGCTCGTAGGAATCGCATTGTACTGCGTGTACCGCAGGTCCTGGCTCCACGCCTGGCAGAAGGATAGGCCCAAGGCGAGGATGAGTGTGCAAATCGCTTTCATAGCTGAGGTGATATTCAAGTGCTTCATTTCGGTTTATTTGATGAGGGTTACATCCCCTGCTTGAGTGGTACGGTATCCACTGCTGAAGGTTGCGGTTGCCTTCCACGCATACACGTCCTGGCGAACAATACGTCCTTGGAAGTATCCGTCCCAACCGACGTAGGGGTCGGTGGAGCGGAAGATCAATTCTCCCCATTTGTTGAAAATGACCAACTCGTAGTCCACGATGCCCATGTGGTGCGGGTGGAATACGTCGTTGTCCAACGCATAAGGGTCGTAGTAGCCGCCGTTCGAGCCGCCGGTGTTCGGAGTGAATGCAGAGGGGAATTCCATGAACCCGCCAACCGTGGCTTCTACAGCATGTTCCAACGTGTAGGTGGTTGGGCAATTAAAGCTGTTGTTGGCCGTCAAGCTGACGGTGTAATGTCCAGGCTCAGTATAGTAGTGGATGGGTTCCATTTCCGTGCTGAACTGGCCGTCTCCAAAGTCCCAGAAGAACTCCGTCGCATCCATACCCGACAAGTTCACAAAGTCGACAGGCTGGTCCGGTACGATGACTTCAGTTGGGCTGTTCACAAAGGCGGCAGATGCCGACGGGAACACTTCTACTGCGCCGTACTGGATGACCTGTTCTTCTTGGCCCTGGAAGCCGATGACGGTCAAGGAAACATTGTAAATGCCCGGGCGCATAAACACGTGTGTGGGAGATGTTTCCGAGGTCATAACATCGTCACCAAAGTCCCAGATGTAGGTAGCTCCGTGGCTGGAGTGGTTTTCAAAGTCTACTGCCAATGGGGCGCACCCGCTGCCACTGCCAGTGAAGCTCGCCACAGGATGTGGTGACAGAATGGTAACCACTTCGGTGTGCGCATCGGCGCAGAACCCATTGTCCACCAACAACGTGACGTTGTAGCTACCCCACGAATTGTAGGTGTGGAAGATGGGCTGTTCCGCGGCCAATTCCGCGCCGTCACCAAAGCTCCAGTGCTGGATCGCACTGGATGAAGCGATGCTCGTATTGTTGATGCCAACGGTGGTACTTGGGTACGTTTGGATGGCGGGGCTGACCGAAAATTCAGCGGTAGGAGCCACATACACTTCAACGCCTACAGCGATGGTATCCATGCATCCGTATGCACTCATGGCAATGAGTTCCACTTCGTAGGTAACATCTTCATCTGTTGCATTCACGAACGTGTGCGTTGGGTTTACCTCGTTGGATGGAGCCGTTCCATCATTGAAGTTCCAGATGAATGAAGCAGCACCTTCTGATTGGTTAATGATGTTCGCTTCGACAGGCGTGCATCCTTGAGCAACCACGTCAAATTGAGCGTTCAAGTAGGGGCCAACTTCAATGTCCACAGCATCGGATGATGAGCAACCGTGTACGTTGCTTACGGTCATTTCAGTCGTGTAAATGACAGCCTGATCCGTTGGATTGAAGAACGTCTTTGTGTGAATGGAATCGCCTATCGCACCGTATTCTCCGTTGCCATATGACCATGCGGTGGTAGCATGTCCAGCACTTGCATTTTCAAACGTAACATCGACCGGGTAACATCCCTCGGCTTCCACCAATGTCAAGGCGGCTTCAGGCTGACCCCAGACTTCGATCACTTGGACTGTGGAATCAGCGCATCCTGCTGAATTCGTCGCCACCAAGATTACGTTGAATTGTTCGTTCTCTGTACCCGTGGCTTCAAAGACGTGGGCGGGGTTCAAGGCGTCGGATGTAGTTCCGTCACCGAAGTTCCAAGTGGTCGACGCTGTCGCTTGAATCGAGGTGTTGATGAAGGTGACTTCCATCGGCGTGCAAGCACTGGTTGGCAAATCAAAGTTGGCCAGAACTTGCGGATGAACGGTGTGTTCAATCGCCATGGCGGCCGCGCAACCTGCCTCGGTTGAAGCCGTCAGTAAGAGGGTCGAGATAGCATCAGTTGCGGAAGGATTTACGGTGTTGAACTCCAAGTCGGAGGCCAGATCCAGTTCCATTCCGTTCATGGTGAGGTTCACGTTGTCGGCATACTCGGCAGTGTACACAACATTCCACGCGTCACCAGAGCAGGTGACAGCGGTCGATGCGCTCAGGTCAACCAGTGGGGTGGAGTTGACGGTGACGTCGATGGTTGCGCTTCCAACGCAACCGTATTCCGATACGGCTTCGATTTCAATGGTGTGCGCTTCGGATGCGCCTTCAGCCCCGTCAAACGTAAAGTCAATTGCATTGCCTGCACCCGCGGCTGCACCGTCAAGGGTCCAATCAATGGTTGAGACATCGGTTCCCGTGTATTCGAAGGCGGTTTCGAACGGCGCACATCCAACGGTTTCACCGGTCCACGTAGCAAAGACCTCGGGGAGAACGGTTACCGTCTTGGTAATCGCATCAATACAGCCCAATGCGTGTGTCGCAGTCAACGTAAGTGCGTACGTCGTAGGTTCGTATGAACCGGCATAGGTGTATGCATGTGCATCCGAGGAATCGGTCAACAGGGCATCGCCATTTCCGTAGTTCCAGTCGTACGCATCAGCCATTTGGCTCTCGTTTGAAATGCCAATACTCAATGGAGCACATCCTTCTTCGGTATCGATGGTGAAGATGGCCTGCGGTTGAGGCTTGACGTTCACTTCAGCGGTTGCTGAGCCGATGCATCCATTTTCCGTTTCAGCGGAAAAGGTTACTGCTGCGGTCATCAATTCGTTGCCGGTGTTCTCCCAGGTATGCACAGGAGTCTGACCCGTTGCGGTGGTGCCGTCGCCAAAATTCCAAGTGATGGCTTGCGCTCCATTTACGGCGGGCAATGTCAATTCGAGGGGTGAGCAAACACTGTCCGTTGGTAAGTCCAGTGCGAAGTCCGCAGCTGGGAACACAGTGATTTCACGGGTAGCAGTGCTGGTGCAGCCCAGATTGTCTGTAGCTGTCAAGGTCACGTTGTAAACAGCTTCTGCGCCTTCAGCATCGAAAGAAACTGCCGCATTAGACCCTGCATGTGAAGTACCGTTTCCAAAGTCCCAGGTAAAGGCATCGGCTTGTGTACTGGCGTTGTTGAATGCGACATCCAATGGAGCACATCCACTCTCAACAGAAGCGGTAAAATTCGCTTGTGGTTGTGGCTTGATGTAAACTGTTGCCGATTCGTTGCCGATGCAACCGTTGGTGGTTGTAGCTTCAAAGGAAACGGTTGCTTCCATCAGGTCTTCTCCGGTATTTTCCCAGACGTGAGTTGGGCTCTGGCCGGCACCAGTGGTACCGTCTCCAAAGTTCCACGTCAAGTTTTCTGCACCTGGAATTTCAGGCAAAGTGAGTTGCAGGGGTGAACACACTGTATCGGACGCCAAGCTCAAGCTAAAGGCTGCAGCCGGGTGGACGGTTACTTCGCGGGTGGTTGAATCCCAGCAACCGAGATCGTCGTGAGCGGTCAACGTCACTTCGAATGCGGAGGTGGTTACGTCTGTGGTGAATGCTTGAGTAGGGTGCTCGGCGTGACTCGTGCTGCCATTTCCAAAATCCCAATCGTACGAATCAGCCAACATGCTGTAGTTGTTGAATTGACTCACCAAAGGATCGCACCCTTCGTCGGTTACCACCATGAAGTTGGCAATGGGTTGAGGCTTGATGTTGACGGTCGCCTCGGAAGTGCCTGGGCAGCCGTCAACAGTTTCTGCCTCCAAGGTTACTGTGGCGGTCATCAATCCTGAAGATGCATTGAACCACGTGTGGGTCGGTGTGGCCTCGTTGGACGTGGTGCCGTCTCCAAAATTCCACGTGAAATTCTGCGCACCTGCCAGCTCTGGCATGGTCAGTTCAAGCGGGGAGCAAACTGAATCAGTGCTCAAGTTCAAGGTGTATTCCGCTGCTGCGAAGACCTCCACAGTGGCAGTAGCCACGTCAACACATCCCAACGGATGCGTGGCGGTCAAGCTCACATCAAATGCAGCATTGGCATCAATGGCATCGAATGTGTGGTTTACGCTGGCGCCTGTCGCGCTGTCGCCGTCGCCGAAGTCCCAGCTCAATGCGAGGCCGTCGGTGTTGGTGCTGGTGAATGTGGAAACCAAAGGTTCACAACCGCTCAATGCGTCTGCATTGATTTCAGCTACAGGCTGTGGCTTAACGGTGATCAAATCGACGGCCAACCCAGCACACCCGTGCTCGGTCTCACCCGTGACACTAACAATGTAATTATCGAGGCCGCCGGAAGTATTTGTCCATACGTGATCCGGTGTTGCCTCATTGGAAGTGCTGCCATCACCAAAGTCCCATGCGATGTTTTGTGCGCCGTCGATGACCGGAAGGGTCATTTCGAGTGGAGCACAGGCAGTTTCAACTCCCAGGTCCAACGTGAAGTCGGCAGCTGGGAATACCGTGACGGTCAAGGTGTCGGTATCCTGACATCCCAGGTCGTCGTATGCGGTTAAGGTGATGTCGTACGTCTGGATGGTGCCGTCTGTGTAGAACGCTTGAGATGCGGTAGGACCGTCATCGCTGATTCCGTTTCCGAAATCCCACAAGTACGAATCGGCATCGTTTGAGGAATTCTCAAAATTGGCTGCCAAGGGTTCGCACCCTTCTACGGCATCTGCAGAGAATTGAGCAACCGGCTGCGGGCGAACGTAGACCGTCTCGGTGTGTGAATCCATGCAGCCGAATACCGAAATCCCAGTGAATGTGATGGATGTGCCCATGAGGCCACCATTGGTGTTTTCCAAAAGAAGGCTCGGTGTTTGCTCGGAGGAAGTGTTGCCACCGCCAAAATTCCAGGTAAATGAGTTGACATCATCCATGTAGGGCATGGTGAGATCTAACGGAGAACACGCTGTGTCGTTGGGCAGTTCGAAGGTGAAGTCCGCTTCAGGATATACTTGAAGGATTGCGGACGTCGTGTCGTTGCATCCTTGCACCGAGTGTGCGACCAGCTCTACGGTCTGGTCTTCGATGGCGTTGTTGACGTTTTCCAATGTGCCTTCCCAGGTTGCATTGGAGGTTACAAAGGTTCCATTGGCATACCATTCATAGGCAATGGCCCCTTGCGAAAGATTTTCAATGGTGGGCGAGTACGGAGCACATCCGGCATTGGCAGCGACATCCAGTTGCGCCACGGCGCGTGGAAAAGCGTCGACCGAAATGTAGTCCGTCGCTGTGCAGCCCGAGGCGGAAGTGACGGTCACTGTGGCCGTGTGATCACTGGAATCACCAAGGGCGGTTTCCAATGTGGCGTTGATCGTTTGACCATTTAAGGTTTCTCCATCTACTTCCCAAGCAAAGGTAGAAGCCAGAGAAGCATCTGCATTGAAGGTAACTTCTAGAGGAGAACATCCACTCAGAATGTCAACCTGTGCGTCCACGGTTGGGTTGGGGTTGATGCCAACGAGCTGTGAAGTGGAAGCTGAGCATTCGGGTGTTGTTACGGTTAAGCTCACGTTGTAGTCGCCCGTAAATGCGTATTCGTGGGCAGGAGCAGATTCGTAGCTCACACCGCCGTCTCCAAATTGCCAGTACCAACCTGTAATGTCGGTGTTGTTGCCGGTGGTGGATTCATCAGAGAAGGAGGTGGTTTCGCCAAAACACGCTCCGTCGAATGCAAAGTCAGCTACCGGCTCGGGATGTACCGTAACGAACTGTTGAGCTGAAGCTTGACATCCATTGATCCCGGTTACCGCAACAGCAATCGGATGGTTGCCGGGGGAACTGAATGTAATGGGGTCCAACTGCATGCCCAATTGGAAAGATGGCGCAGGCATAAACGACCACACGTACAAATATGAATCGGGGGCGCTCACATCACCTGTAACGGTGACAGCACCACATCCCTCGTTTGTTGAGAGGGTCATATTCACCTCAGGACGAGGCAAGACGGTGATGTCAATGCTGGAAGTGTCCGCACACATTCCGTTGGTGCCTGGCACCTGGATGACGCTCTGAACCGTGTAGTCACCTGGATTGGAGAAGGTGAAACTCACGTGGCCCGTTGAGGTGTTCAAGAAATTCGAGTTCACGCCAAAATTCCAAGCGTATTCTACGTCGGTAGCTTCTTGGTGAAATTGAACCGATGTCCCCTCGCACACGCTCAATTCGCTGCTCCAAAAGTCACTGACCGGAGCACTGGCGAAGTAGTGTCCTTCGATGGAGCACGATCCGTCGGCTTCTGCCAACGTCACCGTGTAGCTCGAAGCGTCTCCGGCGTACGTGTGCGACACCGGCGCGTTACCGGGGTTGAACGCACCGATGGCTTCGGTGGCACTGCCATCGCCCCAATCGATCACCAAGTCCGCCCACGACGTGGACGTTTCGATGCGCAACGGAGCGTCAGCGGCACCGCAGTTGTGCCAGGTAGGACTAGATGTTGCAATTCCCTCACTATCAATGACTTCCTGACACTGAGCGAAGAGGGAATCGGGCGCAAATGCACCCAAAAATAATGCAGTGGATATGATATATAAGCGAATCATACCCGGCTTTTACGGGAGTTTTCCGCAGAGGTTGCACTTCGGGTTGCTTATTTATCAGTCGTTTACCTCGTCTAGGATGGATTGGACAATGGAGGAAACGGCGGGACAGAGGTGTGCGTTCTGTTCGGTGATGCCCAAAATCTCCCGCATGTTTTTGCGATCGGTGTGGGGAAACGCACGACAGGCCTGAGGACGTTCGCTGTAGATCCGGCAGGCATTCGTCTCCTTCTCGAGAAATGGACAAGGAGCCGACTGAAGGACCCAATCGCCGTCTGTGTCGCGTTGCAGGTACCGGCTTGAAAAGTCAGCGACCTTCATCCCCAGGTGTTTGGCGATGCGAACGATGTCGCGCTCTTTGAACATGGGACTCGTGGTTTTGCAGCAATTGGCGCAAGTGAGGCAATCAATCCGGCTGAAAGCGGTTTCGTGCCCGCTGTGAAATTGCGCGTCGAGGTCCTTTGGGGCTTTGCGCCGCCACCCTGCGAACAGGTGTTGGATGGCCTTGCGGTTGCGCGCCGACCAGAGCAATTGCCGTTTGTGTTCGTCCTTCAATGCGGGTCTTGAAATGCCGGATTGGTGGTAAAGGACGTATCCGTTAACGTGTGCAGGAAGGCCGTCAACTGCGCTTTTTGCATGGAACTCAGCTGAAGCCCGCCGCTACTGTACTTCATGAACGGATCCACCGTAGTGGATGGGACTCCGCCCGAGTTGTAGTGGTCGATCACCTCCTCCAGCGTCTGGAAACGACCGTCGTGCATGTAGGGACCGGTGAGCGCAATGTTGCGAAGCGTGGGTGTTTTGAATTTGCCCGAATCGAGCGGATTGCCCGTGACCAAAGCATGGCCGGGATCGGCTGCAAACGTGCTGTCCAGTCCGTTGTTGCGAAACAAATAATCGCTGAATTGCAGGCCCGCCTCCCCGTGGCAGTGAAAACAATCGCCCCCAAATTCGCCGCCAGGGGTGGTTTCCGGGTCACCGCCTTCGCGAAGGAAGATTTCGTACCCCGCAAATTCCGCGTCGGTCAAGAACGTCTCGCCGCGTCGCCATTGATCGAATTTGGAATTGGCGGAGACCATGGTGCGCAAAAACTGGGCGATGGCTTGCGTAGTACGTTCGGGCGTAATCACGTCATCGCCAAAGGCCACGGCGAACCGTGCCGTGTAGTCCTCCGAATTTTGAAGGCGCTCCACCGCTTCGCTCCACGGCAAGGCCATTTCATCGGGATGCGATACCGGTTCGAGAATTTGTTCTTCAAGCGTGACGGCTCGCCCGTCCCAAAAAAAGGTGGGCGACCAGCCGATGTTGATGATGGCCATAGCATTGCGGATGCCCTGGGCACCGGTGATGCCGGTGCTGTAGGGATTGGGATCCGAGAACCCGGCTGATGGGAGGTGGCAGGAGCCACAGCTCATGGAGCCGTCTGCGGATAAGTCCTTTTCCCAGAAAAGCATCCGACCCAATTCGATGCCCTCGACGGTGAGGGGATTGTCCTCGGGAATGTCCATCGGAGGGAAAAAGGCCGGGATTTCAAGCGAATAGGGTGTCGCCGCAGGCGAGCAGTTTGGCGTAGCACATGGCAGTTCGTCATCCTGGCAGCGCTCACATCCGGTCAACACCAGCAAGGCCAGGCTGTATAAACCGATTTGTAAACGCTTTCCAGCCATTACTCCACGCTGATTTTCCAGGCGTCGACGAGCAAATCCATCATGCGGCCGCCCAAGCTATCTCCTTGACCGTTGTGCGTAACGGGGTCCACAGCCAAGTCAATGGCGTCTCCTTCTCCGATGAGTGCCTTCGCTGCATCAAGGGTGAGCGTCAGGCTCGCGGTCTCTTCAGCAGCAACCACGAAAGGTTCCGTCAATTCGATGGTGACCATTCGGTAGCTGGCGTCTGTTCCGCAGTGGTAGGAGACCGGTTCGAACAATTGGGTTCCGGTTTCGAGGGCGTATTTCCCTTCATACTTGACAAAAATGTACCCGGACGACCACGTCCAGAACATGCCGGCGGAACCGATGACACTGAGCGGATGGCTGTTCGGGTAGGATGCCGGATCGATGTCGGTGTTGATCTCAGGAGGGAGGCCCATTCCAAAACGAACAGCATCGTAGGTGCCGGCTTCTAACGTACTCGTGATGTGCTGCGCATGCACGCTGAAATCAATCAGGCTCACATCCGCCCCCTCGGTCCATTCCCCCTCGCTTCGGAATGCGACAGGTGCCATGTAGAGCTGTAGATTGTCCAGGCGCACCGGGTAGCCGTTGTGGTCGATTTCGACTTGTTCCAAGGAATACGCCTCGTCGCCCCATGACAATTCCACGTTCATTTGCGCTGTTCCCGGCGCAGCTACTGGCGGGTCAGGGTTGCATCGGTCGCAGCCGGTGAGGACCAGGATGAGCAGGACAAAAACAGGAAGGGAAGTGCGGATATACATGGTGTATGTGCGTTGTTTCTCAAAGGTATAACGTCTAATTTGGGCAGACGTTGCACAGCGCTCACAATTAGCTAGAAATGGAGGTCAAGTTTGCAAAGAAGGGGTTTCACGTGATCAAAGCGAGCGCTGGATCGGGAAAAACCTACCGCTTGGTCCGCGATTACCTCGCATGCTGCCTGTGGGAAAACAACCCGCATTACTTCAAGCACATCCTCGCCATCACCTTCACCAACTTGGCCGCACAAGAGATGAAGGAGCGCATCTTGAGCGACGTCCGAGAAGTGGCCGAGGGGAAGGGTTCCATGCACGGATCGTTGCTTGAAATCATTCCCATCGCACCCGAGGAGCTCGAGCGCCGTGCACGTGCCTTGGGCGAGGCCATGATGCACCGTTACGAGGACTTCAGCGTCATGACCATCGATAGTTTTGTCAACCGCCTGGTCCGCAGCTTCAGTAAAGATTTGCAATGGGAAGAGGACTTTCAGATTGAATTGGATGAAGAAGCGCTTTTGGACGAGGCCATTTCTAGGTTGCTAAACCGCGTGGGTCGTCCGGAAGAAGAAGCGTTAACGGCCATGCTTGAAGGCTTTGTGCGACAACAGGTAGAGGAGGAAAAAAACGCCGCGATTCGTCACCAGTTGCAGGCGTTTAGCAAGCAGGTTACGAAGGAAAACATGCAAGCTGCGCTGGAGGCGCTGGACCCTGCGGAATGGACCCCCGAAGCCCTGGAAGGGTTCCGAAAAACCCATCGCGGAAGCCTGCGCAAACGACGCGCCGCACCCGTTGAGGCGGCTCAATCAGCCCTTGCACGAATCCAAGCGCTGGAATTGCATGACGGTGACTTTAGTTACGGCGACATGCCCAAATGGCTTCGGCGCGTCGCCAAAGGTTCCGGACGTAAAGCCACCATCGGCAAACGCCTCGCGGGTCAATTGGAGGAGTCGGTGTTTTGGTCCTCAAAAGCGTCCGCCTCCACCGCGGCACGCATTCAAGACGCCATTCCAGCCATCGAACAAGCTGTACAGGCGTGGCGTGACCTGTACGAAGGCGAATCAGGAAGGGTCTTCAAATTGGAAGAGCACCTGCAACAACGCGTGAGCCTGATCGGCACCTTGGGATTGATCCGCGACGAACTCGCCGCTGTCGAACAAGAAAAGAATGTTCGGCTCTTGTCCACCCTCAACCGCGAAATCGCCACCATTGTCCGCGACAACCCGGCACCCTTCATCTACGAGCGCATCGGCAACCGATACCGCAACCTGTTCATCGACGAGTTTCAGGACACCTCCATCACCCAATGGCACAACCTAATACAGCTTTTTGAGCACCTCGTGTCCTTGGATGAAATGGGCATGGTGGTGGGGGACGGAAAACAGGCGATCTACCGGTGGCGCAACGGCAATTACGAGCAACTGGAAGCCTTGCCCGGACTCATTGGCAATCCCGGACCTGCGCTTGTTGACGCAGCGCAGGCCTTGCGGCGTGCGCATCACCCGGCGACGTTGGGTTTCAACCGCCGATCTGGATCTGCCATTGTGGATTGGAACAACCGCTGGTTTGCCAGCGTTCAGCGCCACCTCCCTGCATCTTTGCAAGGCGTTTACGATGATGTGGAGCAAACGCCTACGGCATCGCACCAAGGCCGGGTGCATTTGGCTTGCCTTCTGCAAGAGGAGAGCATGGGCAAACAAGAGCAGCGCAATGCTTGGGTGGTAAAGCGCATTCTCGCTCACACTGGTGGATCCCTCGTGGAAATGGGGGAATCGATGCGCTACGTCCCGCCTGCTGATGCTTCGGGCCATTTTGCCCTGTCCGACATTGTGGTGTTGTTGCGCCGGAACAAGGACGGTGCGGCACTCGCTCAGCACCTCATGGATTGTGGCATCACTCCCTGGACGTCAGAGAGCCTCCATTTGGGGCGGCATCCGGTTTCGTTGGCGGTGGTGGCATTGTTGCGCTCAGTCCTCGACCCGGAAAACCCCGCGCACGCGCTCGCTTTCGTGCAGAACTACTGTGCCATTAACCAAACCGCATCGGAGGCCGAGCTGCTTAGCGCCCACCGAACCGTAACGACGTACCACGGTTCGGACGGGAAAGAACGCTCGCGCAGCGCTTTGGACGCGCGGTCGCTGTTTCGGTCAGTCGCTCCCGACTTGCGGCCGTGGGAACTGGTAACAGCCCCATTGACCCTATTGGTCGGACATTGTTTTGAGGCCCTCGGCTGGTCGAATCGCTATCCCGCGTACACGGAGGGCATGCTTGAATTGGTGCACGAAGTGGTGATCCAGCGGCGTGGCACGCTGAAAGACTTTTTGACCCATTGGGACCGCCGGGGGCATAAGCGCAGCATCCGTGTCAGCGGGGCACAGGAGGCCGTGCAAATCATGACGCCGCACAAGGCGAAGGGCCTCGACTTCAAGGTGGTCATTGTTCCGATTCATCCGGAAAAAATCGATCGATTCAAGGACGAAATACCTGTTCGGCTGGATGCCGACCAATTTGGTTTGCCAGCAGCGCTGCTGCGGGACAGCGATCTGAAAGACACGGTCATGGACCACGAACGTCAAGCTGAAATAGACCGCACCGTTTTGGATGCGCTGAACGTGGCCTACGTAGCTGCGACACGGGCGGTGGATCGGCTGGACATCGGCTTGGAATTTGACAAAGAACCTTCGGCCGATATGGCCATCCAGACCCTCCCGCAGTTGCTGTGGAAAGGGTGGCAAGAAGCCTTTCCAAAGCGTGTCAACAGCACTGCCGTATCGGACGATTTTGGTGCATTGGATCGAAAAGAGGAGGAGGCCGATGAGTTATCAGTCGGCACCGACCATGAGCAAGGTCTCGTGTTGGGACAGCCCTACGGTCAGCGCATCGCCCGGTCTAGATTGCACTGGGCTGGTCTCGCTTCGGAAGGCCAGTGGACGCCCATCGAACACGGAAATGCCGTGCACGGAGTGCTGGGTGAGTTGAGGCACGCCGCGGATTGGCCAGGACTGAAAGCGCGCATTGAAAGCGCCAACCTCTGGACTGCCGTTCAGCGTGCCTCGGTGGCCTCGCTGGTCGAGTCCATTTTGCATGGAGAGAAGACGAAGCAATTCTTCGATGCGGAAGCCAGAGCCGTGTTCGCTGAGCGAACGGTTCACATGGGCAACGGTGAGTTGGGTCGCCCCGATCGCGTGGTGCGCTTGGCGGGTACCTGGCACGTGGTTGATTTTAAAACAGGCAAGGAGCGGGACAAGGATAAAGCCCAGGTGGCTGGTTATTGCGAAGTCCTCAGCGCCATTTACCCAGACGATTCCGTAAAGGGCTGGCTCATTTACACAGAGACCATGCAGCTCGTGGATGTGCCTGTTCTGTTTGGCGCTTCGTAGAGGGGCTGATTTACATCAGCTTGCCTAACTTGCCTTCCCAAGCCTGATTCCATGAAAAAAGCCTG
>Ga0163109_10000919_pt1 | contig 23111 bp, 18 predicted proteins | sample CRUFie1St13metaG_FD_108704 | JGI IMG/M metagenome (GOLD analysis project Ga0163109, IMG submission 108704) | Marine microbial communities from the Costa Rica Dome - CRUD Field 142mm St13 metaG | ecosystem: Environmental > Aquatic > Marine > Oceanic > Photic zone | place: Costa Rica: the Eastern... | reverse complement strand
TCTAAAATGTATGGGAGAAAATTGTCAAAGAAAAGTTTTAGTTACCAATAAAATTAATGACAAAACAATTGGATATTGTGCTATTCATAAACGAGAATTTAATAGTTTTGAACCAACAATATTAAAATGTACAAATTTTACATGTCAATTTTCAGATAAATGTAAAAAAAAAGCAACAGGTAATGTAAATAATTTTAATTATTGTACAACTCATAAAAAAAATATTTGTACTAAAATTGTTAAAAATCAAGAATTTATAAAATATAAACCTCCTAATTGTAAAACAATAGACATCAAAGTTTTAAAAAAACTTCTAATCACACTTTTAGATCAAAAAAAAGAAATTTTATTAAATGTTAATCATTGTGTTATTGAAAATCAACCGTCCTTAAAAAATCCTAAAATGAAAAGTATTGCTGAAACACTTTATAATTGGTTTCTTATTAGAGGACAAATTGATAACTCAAATCCAATTAATCATCTAACATATATGTGTCCTTCTAATAAATTAAAAGTAAATCACGATAATACTATATCTATTTTAAAAAAATCAAAAAATGATACAGAAAAATATAAATTGACAAAACAATTAGGTATTATATATTGTAAACAATTACTAAAACACGATGCTGATAATCTTTCTTTCTTAGCAACTAATTCAAAAAAAGATGATCTATGTGATGCTTTTTTACAAGGTGCTTATTATTTGGAATATAAACTTTAATTTTAATAAATAATATTATTTATTAAATACTACTAATTATTATCTGTTTTTAACCCCATTGTTTCAATTAATGAATATTTAGATGAATGTAAAGGTTTGGATCTTTTTAATTTTAATTTTTCTATTTTACTTGATATTTTTAAATTATTCAATGGAATATTCTTATTGGTTGAATAATGACATTTATTCTTTTCTTTGTTATTTTCTTCAACTAATGGAATTATTGAAGTCATTGGAGGTACGATCAATCTATAGTCTCTATTTTGATTTTTTGAAGTATTCCTAAATTCTTCAATTGTAAGAGGACCGCCAAATAACTTTAGTGTTTCTTTAGCTGGTGCTGATTTTATTGATTCATAATCATCAATGTCATAAACTGAATAATACATTTGATGTAATAATGATAATCTTTCTGTTATTTTCCAATCATCCATTTTGTGAATATACGCAGCTGCACAATTAAAACTACAAAAGTTACCAAACACATGAAACTTATTATTTAATATTTTATTTGGTACTCCAATCGGTATTCCACTAAATTTATGACTACACCACCAACATGCTAATTCATTTGTTGTCTTTTCATTTACATTATTTTTAAATGTTTCATTATAAAAATTTACTTTGGTTTTGAATACTTTACTATCCTTTATTCCATTCTCTTTTTTTAATAATTCTATTTGCTTTTTTAACTTCTTATTCTCATTTTTTAATTGTAATACTTCATTTTTCTTTGTATTTTTATTTTCTGTCTCGAAAAATATATCTATTTTTTTATTATTTAATAATTCAGCCTCAGAATCAGTTTCAGTCATATATTTTTTTATAGTTTCCTCATCTAATGGAATATGAGCAATTAAATCGTCATTAACTTTGCTTTTTGTTTGTTTTAATGATATAATTTTACTAGTAGGTTTCCTACCACGTTTTCCTTTTGTTTTCTTTTTATCCAAACTCATTTCTTATAATATTAGTATCTCTTTAAACATTCTTAATTTATACTTAAACATATAATACTGAATTAATTTCTATTGATATATATAGTTTAATTATGACTTCTAATTTTGATATTGAAAATTTTACAAAAGAAGAACTTGATAAAATAAAACAATTTGAAACTGTTGAAATACCAGCTAATGATTTTAATCTAGAATATATACAAACAGTTTCTGAAGAAACTACAAAAGCATGTAAAGAATTAATTAGAAAAGACGGTAAATTACGAAATATTTTGTATGATATTAAACATAATAATCTAAATAAAAATGATACTAATAAACATCTTAGCAAAATCTCTAATGATATAAAACAATTAGTTATTGGTGAAAATATAAATAATCCAGATATGATTAAATTAGTTAATACAAGAATGAATCAAATATTAAAAAATGTTATTTATTCTATCATTGATAATTAAGTTGCTATTCTTATTATATTTCCTTTTCTCTTTTTTTGCTTCCGTTTTTCTGAAGCAGATGATATCGTTTCTGATAATGATAACCTACTACTATCAGAATCCGATAATCTAGTTTTATTTTGTGATTTTATTTTTTTTATAATCTCTCCTAAATTTTTTGGACCAGATATTGTATTATCTTCAGTTATATGACTCTTATTATTACTCATATTCTTTCTATGTAAATCATCTATCCTTACTTTCTGATTCCTATTTTCTGATCTTAATTTCATATTCTCTATTTCATTCTCGTTTATTCTTTCTACAGCTTCCTTCTTTTCTCTTAACATCTGATCATATAAATCCCTTTGATAATTATTTACTTCATTCACTACGTCATCCTGTGTTTTCTTTGATCCAGTTATTGTTCTGTTTAATTTATGAATTAATTCAGGATTGTTCTTTAATACATCATCTAAACCAGGGATGGTATCACCTAATGTTTTACTCGCATGGAATGTTGCCGCTGATGTAACTATCATTATCAATAGTTTTATCTCAGGCTCTACCTTCCTACCTTTACCTTTATACTTTTCATATAATTCGCCTAATACCTCATCATAATCATCTATACCCACTTTTACATGTTCTGACCAACCACTTAACTTAAACCCAAATGGATCAAATCTATCATTCATAAATTCCAATGCTGTAACACCATTTGATATAAAACTCTTCCATAATTCTACACCTTTTTTCTTATTCATCATATTAGTATGATATTGTAACTCAAACTCCATATCCTCATATTTTGAATTTAAACTATAATTTTGTGTTAAATTTATACCTAAGTTGTTCTTTAAATGCATCAATTTTGCAAACTTTTCTAACTTTTTAAATTTCTGTACTTTTGGAGGTAATTGATCAAATGGTAATTCTTTACTCTGTTCCATAAACATTTTGGTTTTTTGATTAGTTGTATCATTATTCTTCGTATCTGTTGGTTTTGTTACTTTAGGTCCAAAAAATTTACTTGCAAATGAATCTGTTGGTTTTCCTGGTGCCGGAACAGCTGGTACTGTTGGATTCTCTAAATTTTTATCTCCTCCTATTAAATTCTTTACTCTGTCTTCAACAACCCTTATTGTTGATCTACTCCTAGAATCACTATCTGATGATGTTGTTAAACTATCTGAACTACTTAATGAACTATCTGATTTATCATTCTCACCTACTAATTTTAATTTATCTGGGTCTGCTAACATCCCAAGACCTACATCTGTTTCGGTTGTAAATGTAAATTTTGGTTTTTTATCTGTTGTACTTGACATAATATATAGTTAATAGAAGTTTATTTAAATATAATTACGCAATCTATTATTTATTTATTAATCTACTATATTCATTTAATACATCATCTATACTCTTTTTACTGGAATTTATTATAAAACCAATTAATATCAATGTGTATATTATACTAATTTTAAAATGATACTTCAATAAATATAATTCTACTAATAATAATAACCATCTTAAATTATTTAAATCTTTTGGTATTATTAAGTATCTCTTGTATTTTTCATTGCATCTTATATACTCAAATAACATTAAAATTTTTACTATAAATATATATAAATTATAATCATCATAAATATTCTCCATTTTTAATCCCATATATAAATAATTTATAAAATTAATTTTATTTCTGTATCTATATATACTATATTATGTACTCAACTATTCAAGAAGCTTGGAATGATGATATTATTGAACTATATTCTAATAACTTTCAAAATAATAATGAAACTAATAACATTGCCAATAATAAACCTAATATAGATAATTTTAATAATTCTATTCAATACTTTGATATTAAACAAGATTATGATAATATAAATAAACATTATAAACCTAAACTAAAAAACTCAAATAAAGTATCTTCTTCTACACCAAAGAAGAAAAAGAAGAAAAAGAAAAAACAAAAATCTATTGTTAGTAGTGTAACATCTAAATCTATAACTATTTCTAATAAATATAAATATAAAAAAAAACATATACCATGTAAAGATGTTTTTAGAAAAATAAAAGAATGCAAAAGATGTAGAAAAAAAGTAGAACGTTATATAAATCGTAATAAAATTGTTATTGATCTTAATCCAATTGAAGTACGAAAAATGCTATTATGTTTAATTTTAATTGGTATGATTATTATTCTTATTAATATGATATCAGATCGTAAGCGTGTATAATTATTCTACAGACCATTTTACATAAATCATATTTGGTTTATATATCTTTATCTCATCAAAATCATGTTTTTTTAATTTCTTCTCTAAATATTTTAAACAATCATCCATATCTGCTATTGTATTTTTTCCAATTAAATTTGGAATTAAATAATAGCATTCTGTATTACCTGTATCATTCACAATCTTTATTTTATTATAAAATAACTGTAATATCTTATTATAGTTACTTTCTCTATATTTTTTTTTGTCTTTATTTACTTTTTTTAAATCCTCTAAGTTAAATTCATCTGACATATATGTTTATATTACTTATTTTTTTTTATATAATATTAATGAACACAATTAAAAATATTATTATATCTGGTGGTGGTGCAAAATGCTTTTCATTCATTGGTATACTTCAATCTATCTGTTTTGATTCTGTTACTTCTCTTACTGGCGTATCTAGTGGTTCACTTATTACATACTTACTATCGATTGGTTATACTCCTAATGAACTTGAAGAATTAGCACTTAATCTTGAATTATCTGAACTTATGGGATTTCCATCCATTGATAATATATTAGATAAATTATCAATATCAGATAATATACAATTAAAAATTATATTACAAACTCTTACTAATTATAAATTAAAATATGAGGATATAACATTTAAACAACATTTTGAATTAACAAATATTTATATTAATATTGGTGTTACCTGTCTTACTACAGCTTCGTATCAAATTTTTAACAAAGATAAAACTCCTGAATTTAACATTATTGATATAGTTTTAGCAAGCTGTGCTATACCTGGTATATTCCCACCTATTAAAATTTATAATAAATATTATTGCGATGGTGGAATATTTAATAATTTCCCTATGCATATTTATGATAATCAGTTAGAAAACACAGTTGGAATTTTATTTGAAAAGAAAAAGACAGATCAATTTAATAATATTTTTGAATATATTGCTTATGCATATATGTTACCATCTAATTCTAAACAACTTCTCCAATTCCAAAAATATAAAGATCATATCATTATTTTAAAAGATAATAACTTACCATTAGTACAATTTAGCTTAAAAAAAGAAAATATTCAATTCCTTATTAATTATGGAAAAAATAAAGATAATTATTTGTTTATTACTTAACTTTTTTCTTAATTTAATTTATATTATGAAATATAATAAATTTAAAATTATTAAAAATTTCTTTGATTTTATTATTTCAACTCATATTAAAGATAATAAGAATCAAGAACTATTATTTGAAAAATTTCCAGTTTATGACCTTAAATTATATACAGATTTTTATTTAACTAATTTCATTAAAATTGGATCACTTGATTATTATGAATCTATTGATGTAAATTATTATGAATCATATTCATCAGCATTAATTGAATTCTTTCATGATGAAAAAACAATTGATCTTAAATTAATGAAAAAATTTATTAAAGATTTTTCTAAATTTAAAAATCCAGGTGTACTTATTAGTGGTGATAATCTATATAAATCTATTACTAATAAAAATGATAATGAGATATTATCACAAGTTAATGGTAATTCTATTTTACGTAGTTTTATTTATATTGTTAATAATTTTAATCAAACAGATTGTTTAAAAAATGCTGTACAAATCACTAAAATTATAAATAATCATCCCTATGAAATTATTGCTACATTCTTATTATATAAAACTGTTGTTTACCTTAATAAAAATAATAATCCTTATAAGTTATTCAAATATCTAATTTCAACACTTGAAACTATTTCTGATAAAAATTATAAATTATTATTAGGTGATGATATAAATGAAACACTTTTTAATAAATTTAAGACTGAAATTATCGCAAATATTGATGAGTTTGTACGTATAACTTATATTAATAATAATAATATACCTGTTTCTATTATAACTGATATCGCAGCTTTTACACAAGTATATAATAACTTTAATTCTAATATTATTATCAATAACTATCCTAATAGACCTAAATTCTTATGTAATAATGGTATTAGTGTACTATGCGTTGCTATTGATATTTATATATTTTATTATCAACAATATCAAAAAAATATAGTACCATTACAATCTACTATTTTTAGATTAGTATCTATTCTTGGCTATAGTCACCATTCTTCTATTTTGTTATCATATTTTATATATTTGTTAGACCCTGATTCATTTATTAAAAAAATCCCTAAGAAAATTTTTACTAAATTAAAATCTTAACTCTCAATAAATTTTATTAAATCTTTTACAGTTCTATTACCCTTAAACATTATTTTTTTACCATCTTTAACTTTTATTATTGTTGGATAACTTTTTATTTTATATTTTTTACATATTTTTTTATTTTGTTTTTCTTCACATTTTACATCAATAACCTTTACATATTTGTTATTTTTATAGTGTTTTTCTAATTTTTTCCATACAGGCATTAATATTTTAGAATAATAACACCATGATGTATTAAAATTATATATTATTACTTTTTTACCTTTATACTTGCTTTGAGTCATTTTCTCAATTGGATTTATTAAATGTATTAAAAACATTATAATAATCAAAAATATTATTTTATTATTCATAATAAAACTTATAAAATTCATATATATAATTTATATTTAGAAATTAAAAATTGTAGGGTTAATATAAAAAAAATATATTATAGTATTATATATAATCGATGAGTACAACTTCAACATTACTCAGTAATAATAACGTACAAGAAATGACAGGAAATTATTTAAACATGGAAGGTGGTGCATGGAAATCTGCAAGTCAAGTAGGTGGTACCGCTAATGCTGGTCTTAATCCTGTAGACGACGAACTTTTGAGACTTTCTAAAGAAAAAAAAAAAAAAGGTTTTATGTTAAGTAAAGAAAGTAAAGAGCGAAACAAGGAAATAGAAGAAGCTAAGAAACGGGTAGCTGAAGAAGCAGTAAATACTAAAAAGTGGGTAGATGCATCTAAAATATCTGCAGATGCAAGTTCTGATACACCTTTATCTGCTCCACGACCAAATAGTAATAGTACACTCACAGAAGGAGGCTTACCAGGTTTAGGAAATAATGCTTTTGAATTCAGACAGGAATTAGTTAAACTAAACCCTGCTTATGTATTTGCATTATTAAAAGGTAAAAATATGATGACAGTAGATCAAGAAACTGGTAAAGTTGCCTTTAATGGAGATGAAGCTGCAAATATAAAAAGTATTTTAGCAAGAATGACTGCAGAATATGCAACCTATGCTGTTTTAGATAAAGACTTAAATCCTGATTTTAAAGCAACAGCTGATAAATACGCTGGAGTTAGTCAACGCCAAGGAAAAGATGTAGACCTATCATTCTTACCAGTCGGTGGTCAAGGAGAATATGCTAATCACCTTCCAAGTTCTGATTTTATTTCTGGATTACCAGGAGCATTAGCAATTGCTAACTATCAACCACAAAGATTAATGCACCCAGTTATGGGCGCAAGTTTACTTGCTCAAAGAGGCGGTGGTGCAATCGTTTACTCAAATGCTCCTTCAGTAAGAAAATATTGCGGTGACAAAAATTTCTTAGAAGAAAGAGTAAATCAACAATTAGAAACATTACGAGCAAAAAATATTAACCTTACTGAAAATAGTAAAATCAAAGTAGAATCTATGCTTAGAATGTTAAAAGAAGTAGAATCTTCTCTATGTGTAACTTATGATAAATTAGATGCTCTAATTGGATCAAACGGAGACAAAGTTGCTGCTATTAAAGAAGGAGAAAAAAAAGGTCAATTTGAACTTGATGATCTAAATTCTAATTTAAGCGAATTAAAAGCAAAGAAAAGAAAACTATCAGGTCAAGCATTAAGTACTATTATGACATTAGAAGAAGTAATTACCAATGCAGTTAGAAAAGGTATGGATAAAGAACCTACAGCTGCAAAGACAGTTAAAAACTGGTAAATTTGAACTTGATGATCTAAATTCTAATTTAAGCGAATTAAAAGCAAAGAAAAGAAAACTATCAGGTCAAGCACTAAGTACTATTATGACATTAGAAGAAGTAATTACCAATGCAGTTAGAAAAGGTATGGATAAAGAACCTACAGCTGCAAGTACAGTTAGAGAGTTTTAAATAAAATTGAATAATAATTATTAAATATTAGATTATAATATTTAACAATGGCACTAAAAATTAAATTATTAAATGAAGAAACAAAAGAATTTTTAAAATCCTACTATGAGTCAGATGCACCCAAAGGATCTTTATATTCATCTGGTATAGATCTAGTATGCCCAACAGATCTATCTATTCCCCCAAAATCATTGGGTCAAAAAATAAAATTTGGTATAGCTTGCCAAAAAGATCAATCTAGAGAAGTAATACCTCATGGATACTACTTATACCCACGTAGTAGTATTAGTAAAACACCATTGAGAATGGCAAATTGTGTTGGTATTATAGATTACGATTATACAGGAGAATTAATGGCTAAAGTAGATAATCACTCAAATGAAGAATTTAAAATAAAAAAGGGGGATAAATTATTTCAGATCTGTATGCCCCATCTACAAACTTTCACTTATAAGATTGTAGATGAATTAGAAAAAACTGAACGTGGTTCTGGTGGCTTTGGCTCATCTGGAATTAACTACTTAGCAGATGTCTAAGAAATAAATTTTAATGAACCAATCCCTTCATGTATTATTAAAACATTATAGGATTGTGCATATACTCTTAATTTAGCTGGTGTAAAATATGAAACTTTTTGATCTAACTTTAACTCGATTGATGCCTGATCAATCTTACTAAAATTCATAGATCCACGTGGTTCTAAATTATCTCGTTTTAATCCAAAATTATAATGAAATACATGATTATCTCTACTTCTATTATAATTTTTATAATTCTCTAAATATGAAAAAAATTGGTAAGGAAACTCTTTAACTTTTTCTTGACCATTCAATAATATTTTTGCTTTCTTTATAATAAATTGTCTGTCTTCTAAATAATAATCAGATAAATCTTTTATCTTACATAATGTCTTCAATGTAACATAATCAACATAATTCCAACCATCTCTATCATCATCTGTTTTTTTTAATGTACATATCTCCATATCATGATTACATGTATTTGTATCAGTACACTCACATAAAACTTGTCTAGCTCTATAATTATTAAATCTTAAATACTCTATTGTTAAATTTGATTTGTAAAAATTCCATGCATTTAATTTGCTAATTCCATAATTTTGCATCTGACATATCCATGTTAATGATTTAACAGGATTATTGAAATTTAAATTACATTTATAACTATTATTATTAATTGTCTTTTCACCGTTATACTGAATCTGTTCAATTATATATTCTAATTTTTTCTCAAAAAATTGGTACCTCTCCTGATTATCTAATAATATGTAATCAAACAATAAATATGCTGTCTTTAAACTTAATTCAGTTGTAAAATTAATTGCATATTCAGATGTCTCAGCTAATGTCTGCGGACTAACTGAATAATCATCAAATAAATTAATTATGTTATTTACCTTTCCATTAATTAATGAACCTGTAAACTCATCCTGTACTTTTAAATATAATAATTCTTTCGTAATAAAATTATAATCTATGTAAATACCAATCACATCCCTATTTACCCCTTTCTGAATTAATATATCTCCCTGATTACATAATACTATATTCTCATTTATTTTTATCTTATGTGTTGGTGCAACTATTAATGCCTCCTCTCTTGAACAAAATTCAATGTGTATTTTTACATCAGAATATTTTAATGATATTAATGGTAAAGCTAATCCATGTGATTTACAAAACCAAAATTGTAATGGTATGTATAATCTTTGACTATCTTTTGTACCAGAAAAATGTGTAAATATATCAGTATTTCCAGTCATCTTATTTAATCCTTTCTCATTCCCAGTAACATTAATCTCACTCCAAATATACATCCATTCACCATATTGTGTATCAATTATCTTATTACCTATGTCTAACTCTATCTTCTTTATTAATCTATATCCTAAGTTTTTTGCCCATGCTACCTTTATATATTCATCTAATTTACCTGCTGAATCAAAAAATTTTGGTGTTGATGGTAAATCTACTATCAAATAACCATTCGTTATTAAATCACCTGTCTTCGCTAATGTACATGATACTTTATTTCCAAAATTTGGTACTGATGAAAAATATTGTGGCATTGGTTCTATTGAAAAATTAGTATGGCGTTTATATACAGACTTAAAAAAAGTAATTTCCGGTTTTTCTGTTAAATATAAATTACTCTGACCTTTCGCTGCTAATTGTATCAAACTTCCGCTCATATTATATTAGTATATATAATTTACTAATATAACTTTAATTTAAATAAATTATCCCAGATTGACCACTCATTAATCTAAGTATATTGTAATTCCTTGTATAAATATGTATATTTCCATCCGCACTCGTATGTAACCTTAAAAATAAATTCATATCCTCAACATAAGATAAATTTATACTCCCTGTTGGATAATCTTCCGCTGGTTGCAAACAAAATGAATATACATTTACTCCAATATCCACTTCTCCTTTGTAATATTGGTAAGGTACAACATCATTGTAATATGATCCATCATAATACTTCATTCTATCTCTACCATTGAATTTTATTTTTGCCTGTTTTATTGGATTACTATATACATCCTCCTGTGTAACTTGTTTTGCAATAACATTATTTGTTAATATAAATTTTACATTACTTGTTGTACCTGATTTCACTCCATAATTATTTAATAAACCTAATGTTACATTCTCTTTTGACTTGAAAAAGAAAAACATATCCTTCGTTGGATTACCTAATTCTATCGGTATTATTGATAAATCATTTACTTTTAAATCAAATGATGGTCTCGGTATAATTAATCTATTTACCTGTTCTACTAAATATTCATGCCTGTACTCTGCAAATAATCTTCTTTGTTCTGGTTCTAAATAATAATAATTCCCTAATACAAATAATTTTGGTCTTTTTGATGAAACCTTATTCGTATTATTATCATCTGTTATAATCAAATTTTCAATATTGTTTAACTCAACCTCTAATGATAATTTTGTATATGGACTAGCTATCAAAGGAAATGGTATTTTTCTAAACATCCATGGTACTGGTATATAAAAATTTCCTTCAGATGATTCAATATGTTCAGTTTCATCATTACCATACATTTTTTTAATACCATCTTGAGTACTATGAACTAATTTATCAAATATATATATGTAATCTGAATCATATTCTGATATCTGAAAATCACCTAATTTTAATTTTATGTTCTTTATTAAATTTAATCCATAATTCTTTACAAATCTAAATTTAGGTGTAATATCCCTATTTGTTATTGCATCGGTTCTTTTTACATATGTTCTATAATTTGATAAATTGTTATATTGTTCAGTTATTAATTCTGTTTGTTTTGGTGTGTAAACTGCTGTATTATTACTTTCTAAATTATAATCTAAATCATGTGTATCATAATACCATTCTTTCTCACCAAAAGTTTCCAATTTCTTAAAAAATAAATCACGTATCTTTAACACTAATTTATTACCATCTGAGTTTGTTAAACCTAAATTATCCTTATATGTTAAATTATCAATATCACTTATATTCTTTATTAATGTTGAATCATTGTAAAATAACCTTAATAATGGTTCAGGATTAAAATTAATCAATGAAGTATTATTACTATTTACAAACGATTTAATACCATATTCTAATCTTGATACACTTTTATTTGATAAATTTACTAATACATTATTTGATGGTTTTCTTACATTTATTAATACACTATCTGCTAAAACAATACTATTGTTCGATAAATTCTTTGTTATATTTGTTGTATACCAATTTTTTAATTTTATATTTACCTTCGTTATATTTTTATTATAATCCATTTTTACTATTAAATTTCTATTATCAGTCTCTTTCAGTAAATAATTATTATTACTTATTGTTATACTATCATTAATCATCGGTTCTAATATATCACTATTACTTTGAATTTTAGTATAACTGTAATTTAATATATTTGTTGGATTTGATATATATTGAGTTGTTAGTAAATTTACTCTATTTTCAACAACCGATATTATCTTATTTACTCCTACTTCCTTACTATTACTCTTTAGGATTAATGAATCTTCTAAAGATAAATTTTGTTTGTTATTTAACTCTAAATTATACATGTAATATATTCCTGATGAATCTATTGTTATATTTGATGTGTCTAATTGATAATCATATCCATGGGTTATTGTTAAACTATCATACCCTATATCATTTAATGTAATTGATGTATCCGCTGCTATAACACTGGAATCATCAAAAAATTTATTATATCCTGTATCAAACTTATTTAAACCCATTTTGTATAAATTACAATTGTATGTATTTTTTTCTTCTAACTTGTTTAATTCTAACATCCTTAATTGTGTATCATAATACCCATATCCTGACATCTTATCACCAAATAACATTAAAAAATCTTCACCTAAATCTGATACTGATAAAGAGGTATTCGTATTATTATATGTAATATCATTTGTAATTTCAATTGTATTACTTTTCTTAAAATTTGTAACTGCAAGTAATAACATTTTATTTATTGTTAAATATTTATCTTTATTAAAATTACGAGATAATGATAAACTTAACAAATTATTTTGATCACCAACTAAATTTAATGTTACTGGTAATTGATAAGTTCTTTTGTATTCATTATTTATTTTACTAACTGATTCATTAGATATTGAATTATTTAAATCATATAACTCTTGTGTAGTTACAATTATATTTTTTAATATATGATATCCATATGATACAGTTATATTATATGTTGCATTATATGTAATTGTTGTTGTATATATACTACCAGACAATGTTAATTTACTCAAATAAACATCATTACCAATATATAATTTAATATACAAACTATTGGAATTAAAATTTATTAGATGAGTAGAGGCAAATGCAATAAATCCTCCATTATTACTAAATGTAATATTTTCTATATATTGTGTATTATTATCCTTCTTTTCAAAATGTATTTGTAACTGTTTGTATATTGTATTGTTAAAAGTTGTTGTTTTATTACGAATAACATCAATACACATATTTGGTAATGAATTATACTTTTCTCTTATTAATACTTCTTTCACTAAAATTTCTCCATTTTTTGAAAATTTATCAATAACAATTTTTGCTTGATTGTATTCGTCAAACGACATTAATGTATTTTTGTACTTATAAATTGCTTTATCAGCAAATAATGTGTTAAATTCTACAGAAGCTACTTCTTCATTAGATAATAATTCTGCTGAATAGTTTGTTGAACTATAAGCCTGATTATTTAATATTGTATAAATTATTTCTTCTAGTTTTACATTTGGCATATATCCATAAACACTTAGCAAAAATACATAATCATACAAACTTTTTTTTAATAAAATATCTTTTATAAAACTAACAGTTTGTGTTATAAATTTTCTTTGATCTAAAAATATTGGATTATATATATTTCTTAATATACCATTATTTGGTGAATAATATTTTGTAACTAGTGTATTTCCATTATATAAAATACTGTCTAAATTTGATAATAACCCATAATTTGAATAATAATACTTATCATTTAATACTAATCTTTCAAAATTAAATATTGTATTAGTTTCAGAATAATTTGTTATGTATGAAGCGATTTTATCCTTAATTAATTTGTACATATTAATTGAATTCGTTATTAAATTATTGTTATTTTGATAAGAATATCTTGTTAAATTATCACTAAATACATTTTGATATGTTTTTAATTTAAAACCAATTTGCTCTTCAATATACCTATTTACTGTATCAACTGTGTAACCAATATTTTCTAAATTTTCTGTAAATCCTCTTAAAAAATTAAAATATGATGTATTTCTTGTTTCATAGTGCTTTAATATATAATAATATGAATAATTGTCTTTAAAAGTAGTTAGATATGTTTTGAATAAAGACAATGCCTCTGCTTTTGTTAATAAATTTAAATTATCTCCTGGAGTCCCATTGTAATAGACTCCATCTAAAACATCTAAATCGGTATTTGTCTGAGTGTATGTATCTATTGCATCTAACATTATATGATCAATTGTTACTGAATCAGTATTGTCTGAAATATAACCTGAAAATATAGTTGAATCATTTATTAAACTATTTACATCATCTAAACTATCAATATGATAACTATTATCTAAAAATGTAATACTATCTCTAACTTTAAATACAGTTATAGTATTATCTGTTTGTATTTTATCAACATATGTTAATCCAGTTTTAGCAAAAAACATTGAACCTAATCTAAATTTAAATTCAGTAATATTTGATGACAAATCTTTCTTTATAAATATATATGTATTTGTATTTGTAATATTATGTAATAAATAATCTGTATTAGTTCCAACTTTAAGCTTTTCATTAACTTGATAATTAATACCTTTAAATAATGGATTATTAAATTTCTTGATATATATATTATTTCCACCTAAAGTTACAGAATCACCAGGTGTATTTTTAGAATATACATAAATTCTTGATGTATTTCTGTCAATTAAAGAATAATTATTAGTAGTTAATAAATTATCAGTTACTGATGATATATTATTTCCATACATAACAAAAATACTGGGAAATTGTAAATTTCCGTTATTCTTATAAATATCAATTATATCTGATCCTTTAGAATAACTATATGATTGAGAAGAAATCGTTGTACTATCTAACATTGTTTTTAATTGTATTTCAGTTAAATTATCTCTATCTGTAAGAAAATTTATTATATTTTGACAATCATAAAGATCATAGTAATCAGTTATTTCGGAAAGATATAATCTTCCTGTAGTTGAAATTTCTGCCATACCAAGATATACAATCATATATTTGTTTCTAATTTTTGCATATAATTCTAAGCATCTAGATTCTAATTCTATTTGGTGATCATATGTTATTTTATTAAAAAAGTTAGTTTTGAATAAATTTCTCAAATAATAAATGAAATCACATAAAATAAAATTTGTAAAATAATACACATTTGATTGAACATATAATGATTCATCATTGATGTATGTATCAGTAGTATATAATACTGTATCCATAAATTCAGTCCTAGATGTTATGTTTAATTTCATATAAGCGTTATTATTAAAGAAACTATAATGCGTAGCATTATTAAATATTTTTAATCCATTATACTCGGTCGCTGTTAGAACATCTGTATCAAATTTTTTATTAAACAATGTAATTAAAATTTGTTGTAAAGTAAAAGTAATTATAATTTCATTTGTAGTTGCACCTTGTTCTACACGAGCTAATGTTGAAATATTAGCAGCCGATATATAAATATCTCCAAAATTACTGTGTACTATTACTTTTGCTGCACTATCAAACAATCCATTTGTAGGAGTTATATCAATTTTATAAATAACTGTTTCAACAGATGCAGTTGTTGTAGAATATACAGCAATTGTTTTAAATAAATCTTTTAAAGAATTCGGTGTACCAGTTAATAAATAATTTGCTAAATTTGTTGAATAATCATCAAGCATTTGATTCTTATACGCATTTAAATTTGTATTTATTAATGTTGTAAAATTTGTATCTCCTGTATTCAAAATTTTAGTTGAATATGATGTACTAGAAGAATTTAAATATAATGTATTGAAATTTTTTGAAAATTCTCCAAATTTTGTTAAATCTTGTTCTAAAGTACTTTTTGATGTATCCAAATCATATGTTGTACGATCCATTGTAATAATACGACTAATCATATTATTTGTACTTGTTGTATTATTTGTATTTGAAAATATTTTTGAATAAAATTGGAAATAGAACCAAAAAGGTATTGTTAATGAATTGTTCATCATTTCTATAAATAATGATTTAAAATCAGTTGTTGATAAAGATCTAAAAAATGACACAATATCATTTTCTATATTTGAATTATTTTTTATTGTACTAGAAACAGTATAAAATTGATAATTTAATCCAGTTATTGTTACCTCTTCTAAATTTTCTGTTAAAAATGTATTTGATATAATTGTAGATGATGTTGGTATTTTTGTTAATGAAAATGTAATAGTTGATCCTGAAACATTTGATATAGTTAATTCTAAATCACCATTTGATATTTTATCTCCATTAATTAATGTTATTGAACTAGTATAGGTACATTCTTTATTGGATATAAAAATACTAGTATAGTTGTTAATATCATATAATAAAATCGGTAGCTGAACTTTCAAATTATTTTGATTTATCTCTATTATTTCTCCTAATAAAGTGTTAGAATTTGATATCAATCCGTATAAATTATATGTAATAGCAGAACTTATTTCTCCCGCAATAGTTACAGTATAAAATTTAGAGGCGTATGCATTTTCTTCAAAATTTAAATTTTGACTAATTTTGTAGTAATATTCATGATATATTGATAATTCTAAATTAACATTTGATCTTGTTTCCAAATTTGAAGTATTGTCAATGAATAATAAACTATCCTTTAAACTGGAAATAATACTATTTTTTATAGTATGTGAATTTAAAATTTCCTTTGATTTCATCAATTCCTTCTGTTTAAAAAATAAATGTTCAATATATCCAATCGTATTACTGTAATATAATTTATGAGTAAAATCATAACTTATAACATTATTTGTTAATTTAAATACTAAAAAATTATTATACAAGTTAATTACTCCAAATACATTGTTTATATTATTGATATTTGAATGATTGCTAAAAATATAATTGATATCAATAGTATTTAATAAAAATTTTTTAAATTCTTCAATATTATTTATTTTAATTACATTGGTACCATCATCGTTTCTTAAATTTAGTATTTCATTTTCAATTGAATTTTTATAAGAAATAGATATTTTTGGAAATTTTATATTAATAAATAAATTATTACCAATTAAGTCACCTAAATTTGGAATTGTTACTTTACATACTTGTCCAAAATTTATATTAGTGTTAAAAGGTATATAATGGTCTTGCATGGAGAAATGACTATATTTTTTATACACAGCTTTGAAAGGTGTTGGATCTTTCAAACTATACAGATTTAAATCTTCTTTTCCCCTTGCAGCTAGCTGAAACATTGCACCTGATCCACCTGGCATATTTACTTTATATTTTATACTATATATTACTTTAAATTCTTCAAAATTTTTTATTTTTTATTTTAAATGGACAAAATCTTTGATAAAGCAATAGAAAATTTATCTACAGAAACTAGACATGAATTTGAATTAATAGCAAAAAATAATTTAATTAATAAAAAAAAATGTAATAAATTTGCTAAATATTTAAAAAATAATAATATAAAAAGTAAAGTAATTGAAATTTGTTATTGTAAACAGTTAAATGAAAATATAAAAATTAAAAGAGAATTTGAAAAATTAAGAAAATTTTTTAAAAAAACAGAATATAATATTATAAAAAATTTTTTAGATACTAAGATTAAAATAATAAAAGATGAAGAATTACTCTTAAAATTATATGAAAAACTGCTGCCTGTTTTCAAAAATTATATAAGAAAAAATAATTTTATTACAAAAAAAATGGATATTAGTAAAAACTACAAATTTTTATATATAATTTTCAAAGAAAAGGTGTTAGTACTTTTAAAGTCATTTATAGATATTAATTTTGGTAATCCATCACATGGTTTTGTAAATAAAATATGTTCTTGTTCTAATTTTAATGAACAGATAATAGTTAACAAAGAGATATGTTCTAGATTTCAATTTTTGTTAAATTTATTTAGTATGAGAATAATATATTTAGTATCAAATAATATAGATAGTTATGAACATTTTGTTAGCTTACCTTTAAAAATAAAAATACCATTATATTCAAATATTATTATGAAATTAATAAAAATAGTTAATAATTATATTAATTTGTATTCTAAGTATGAATTTAAAAATAATGAATTAGACAATATAATATATATTGAATTAAGCACACTATCATCAGAAACTGACTCTGTTGATGAAGTATTATTAAATAATTATTCATTGGTTAATGATGTAAATATTATTGATTCATATGAAGATAATATATTAGAAGAAAAAATTAATTAATTTGAATATTGAATATGAGCCATACCATTTTGAATTAACATAAAATTGTAAGATTTTGAAAATATATATAAATATAATTCATCAGTAGAATCTATAGAATTAAAAAATATATCTTCAAAATCTATTTGTAATGTACTTACTTTTATATTTGAAAAATTACAAAACCCACTTGGTTGATACTGATCAGGGAATAATGAAAATGAGTATAATCCTAATCCTAATGGTAAATCACCATTATGATATTCATAAGGTTGAATATAATTAAAATATTTAAAATCCTTTTTTAAGATTTTATCATATCCATTTAATTTTAAATTTGCAGCTTTATATGGACATGTTAAAACTGTTTCATTGTTTACTTTTCTAGAATAATGATAAGTATGCATAATATTGTTATCAATATCTGACTTCTTTTTAACATAAAAATATAATTCTTTTGTTGGATTACTAAATGGTAATTTTACTTCTATTGAAGATTCTTTTATACCAGTATATTTAAATTGTCTTGCTTGTTCAATTAAATAAAACAATTTACCAGTACAGAACCTTTCTCTTTCATCATTATCTAAATAAATAAAATCTGCAAATAAAGATATATTTGTAACATTTAATTGTGAATTTAATGGTAATGTATATTCAGTTTTTATTATTTTATTAATGTTTTGTAATTTTAAAATAATTCTAACATCATGATAATTTAATGCAACTAGAGGAATACTATTAAAATAATTTTTTGTAAAATTTAAATCTAATGGTATAATCATTTTATAACTAGGTTTTTCTTCTCTATTATAATTTGTTAAAATAGAAACATTACCTATTAGTTTGTTGAAGATATTATCATTATATTTATTTCTATTTAATAAATATTCTAAATATAGTTGCTCTCCAGAAATAGATTCCAGTTGTTTATCACCTATTTCAATTGTTAATTTATCAATCATAAAAAATGCAAAATATTCAATCCATTTAAATTTATGTTTATTATTAGTTTCTCTTAACATATACTTTGTATTTTCTAAAACTTTATTTTGTAGATATTCATAAGTACTAGTAATTTGTAAATATGCTTTACTAAATTTTGTTTTAAATAATGATAATCTTACTGAATCAGTAGCAGAAGCATTTTGTATTAAAATATCTTTAACTATTTGGTCAAGATTTGCTTGATTACTAATAATTTTATATTCAGATTGTAATGCTCCGATAGCTGTATTATAATCACCTAATTTACTAGTAATTTGGTTAGTAAAATAATCTGTAACTTTATCATAAATACTAGTGAATGTAGTATTAGTAATATCTAGTAATGGGAATATTTGTCTATAAACATCTAATTGTATATCAGCATATATTTTAAAATTTGATAATTCAGTTGTGAATGTATTAACATTTGTAGTATAAGTATTTAATAAATTTGTATCTTGATCTTTTGGTAATGATACTTTAGGAATATCTATTTCTAAATAAATTTTAGTAAGAAGGTCACCTATTTTATCAATATTGCATACCATTGTTTCACCGAATTCCATATTACCTTCAAAATCTAATTTGAGGGTATCTGTACCAAAATTAGTATATTTTCTAAAAACTGATTTAAAATATGTAATATGAGGTTCTGATGTTAAAATTATATCTTTTGCTCCATTTGATACAAGTTGTATTAATGAACCTTTCATTTAATATATAATGATATTAATTTTTTTTTTAACTAATAAAAAATCTTATTTATTTATATATGAATTCTAAAAATTTTACAAAATATCTAACTTTTGCATTTATTACATTTACAATTTTAAGGTATGTACCTCAATTCAAAATTGATGATGTTGAACAGATAATTCTATCATGTTTAATTTGTTCTTTATTTGTAATAATTGATACTATTACACCTTGTATTGTTGTAGATAAAAGCAAATGTATTCGTCAAGAACAAGATGAAGATGATAAGAAAGAAAAAAAAGCTAAGAAGAAGAAGTAAATAAATTTAATTAATTTTTTTAAATTAATTAATTATTTTTTGTAATATTCTGATTTATTTTCCGATGTATAAAATTCCCAATGTAGATGATTACATATTTTCTTCCATATAGCATCTTGTTCTTTTAAATTTTCAGGCGATTTTAGTAATGGAAAATATGGTAAAAACTGATCTAATTCTAATAATTCACAAAACTTATGTAATACATAAGAATAATTAAGGAAATTTTTTCTTTTTTTTGTTTTATACATTTGAAATGGTTTTTGTATCATAGTGAACATTTTAATAAGTTTTTCTTCTGTTTCTCTACTAATATTAGGCGGTGGTAATCCATTTATTTTTGAAATTATATGTGGTATATGTTCATACATACTATTATATCCTGTTTTTCTTAATATAGCTCTCATTTTATCAGGTTTTAATTCTGCGAGATTATGAATTCTATTTTTTTGTAATTCTTCTAAAACTTTTTCATAAACTTCAACTGGAATATCTGTATTTTCTCTTCCTTGGAACTGAGATAACCATTCTCGAAAATGATTAATTCTTTTATAAGCATATGCTGAATTATCTGGAATAGGATCTTTATAATTTGGTTTATCTGAATCTAATAATACAACTTCAGAAAAACCACATTTTTTACATGTAAAATTTCCATCTGAAATATGTAATGTTAATTCAACATCTTTACAAATTGGGCAATTTTTTATTTTTGGCTTCCTTTTTTGTTTTTTAAATGTTTTACCTTCAGTTGTTCTAAGGTAGTTATTAAGTAAAGATGCTCTAGAAATTTTTTTTTCTTGTAAACTTTTATCTTCATTATTAGGTTTTTGATTAAATATTTCAAGAATCGATTTTTTCTCTTTTTTTTCAAAATTATTTTCTTGGTTATCTAACAATTCATAATATGGAATTAAAAAATTATGTGCTGTATTATGATAATAATTCATTTCTTCAACATTATTTTCAATATTATTTATTTCATTTTCTATTTGTTCTTTACTATCACGTAGATCAGCTCTTTTTTCTATTTCAGATAAATTAAATACATCTTTTTTTTCAAGTTCTATAAGTTCTTTTTCTATGTTTTCTAATTTTTGTTTTAATTTTGGTAACTTATTTTTTTTCTCTTCAAAATATTTTACTTTTTCCTGATGTTTAGAATCAACAGTAGCAGTAATTCTACTAGTATCCTGTTTTTTCTTTTTTTCTTTATTTTTAAACATAGGATATAGAACTATATATAGTAGTATCTTTAAATATCATAATTTTATATTTTATCTTTAAAAAATTGTAATAAAAACATATATAGTCTAGAAAAAATTATAAGTTTATAATTATTTTTTTTTCTCCAATTATTATATATAAATGGCTGGTGGCGGTTTAATGCAACTCGTAGCCTATGGCGCACAAGACGTTTACCTTACAGGTAACCCACAAATTACTTTTTTCAAAGCAGTATACAAGAGACACACTAACTTCTCATGTGAAGCAATCACACAAACCTTCTCTGGATCTCCAGATTTCGGAAGACGTGTAACTTGCCCAATTACTAGAAATGGTGATCTTATCACTAAAATGTACCTAGTATGTAAAGTTACTGGTAGTTCAAGTTCCAAATGGGCATGGACTTCTCAATTAGGTCATGCAATGATTGACAACGTAGAACTTGAAGTTGGTGGATCAAGAATTGACAAACAATACGGTGACTGGATGAATGTATGGGATTCCTTAACCAAATCTGGAGCACATGGTGAAGCTTATGACCGCATGGTTGGTAATACTTCAGCAATGACTAGTTTAGCAGTTACCCATGCTGATGAAACTTTATACGTTCCTCTACAATTCTTCTGCTGCAGAAACAATGGATTAGCTCTTCCACTTATCTCATTACAATACCACGATGTCCGTGTTAACTTTGAATTTGCTGCTGCATCTTCACTTGTACACCACGTTGGTTCTGCACCAACTGTATCCATGGCATCATGTGAATTACTTGTTGACTTTATCTTCCTTGATTCTGAAGAACGTAAACGTTTCGCACAATCATCTCATGAATACCTTATCGAACAAGTTCAATTTACTGGATCTGAATCTGTTAATGCTGCTAATGTTAAAGCAAGACTTAACTTCAATCATCCATGCAAAGCTCTATTCTGGAATGTTAGATCTAACAACTGGCAAGGAAAGCAATACCTATACTGGAGTAACAATGCTACTGAATTAGCAGAAAAAACTACTGTATTAAAGGTTCTTAATAACCAAACACAAGCTGGTGCACCAAATGCTGGTGAAATGAACTCAGCAACTGGTGTTATCAAAGCATCTGCAAACAATGTTTACAGTCACGGAGGACATGAAGTTGTTAACATTGCTGGAGGTGATATTGATCCAGCTGCACTTGACCTTTCTAACTTCGTTGTTACATCCGACAATGTTGCTCCAGGTCTTGCATCCTCTCATGTTGCAGCACAACAAGCTAACTGGGCTGCTCATAATGTTACAGTAAACCAACACAATAACTATGGTTCCTCACTTTCTGGTGCTGGTAACCCAGTTGCAACTGGTCTACTACAACTTAATGGTCATGATCGCTTTGC
>Ga0163109_10000918_pt1 | contig 23137 bp, 11 predicted proteins | sample CRUFie1St13metaG_FD_108704 | JGI IMG/M metagenome (GOLD analysis project Ga0163109, IMG submission 108704) | Marine microbial communities from the Costa Rica Dome - CRUD Field 142mm St13 metaG | ecosystem: Environmental > Aquatic > Marine > Oceanic > Photic zone | place: Costa Rica: the Eastern... | reverse complement strand
GAAAGTATAAATTTAGCTATAGAGCATGAAAAAGAACTAGATGAATTATCTAAAAATCCTAATAAAGATTTAAAGAAGGAAATAATTCAAAATTATACAAATGAGTCTCATTTAAATAAACAGTTATCAAAAAAAAGATATAGAGGTGCCTATCCTAGATTTTTAGGTTCTCCTGCATCAGAAGGAAAATTACAATTTGATTTGTGGGGTTATAAGGCAGAATATGATTCTAAATTACTAAATGATGATATATTATCAATAGTGACAAAATATAAATTTAATGATAAGAAATTTCAAGCATTATGGGATTGGAATAGTTTGAAGAAAAAATTAAAAAAATATGGTATGAGAAATAGTTTATTAACTGCTCTGATGCCAACAGCAAGTACCTCACAATTATTAGGTAACAATGAATGTTTTGAACCTTTTACAAGTAATATTTATCGAAGAGATACAATTGCAGGTTCGTTTGTATGTATAAATAAACATTTAGTAAGAGATTTAAAATTAGTAGATAAATGGAATTCAAAAGTAAAAGAGAACTTGATTGCTAATAATGGTTCAGTTCAGGGGATAACAGATTTATCTGATGAATTAAAAGAAAGATATAAGACAAAATGGGAAATAAAACAAAGAGCTGTAATAGATTTAGCTGCTGATAGAGGTAAATTTATAGATCAAAGTCAGAGTATGAATATTGCAATGCCTACTCCAAACAGTGCAAAATTAACTTCATGTCATTTTCATGCATGGAAGAAAGGTTTAAAAACTGGTATGTATTATTTACATACTAGACCTGCAGCAGAAGCTGATAAATTTTCATTATCAAGTTCAGGTAGTGGAGGTGACGATTGTTTGATGTGTTCAGCATAAATAGAATTTGTTTAAATTATAATAATTTATTATAATTTATCATATTAGTATATAAGATGGCTCAGCAAGATAGTATTATTTTATTAACATCTAATAGTAATAATAATATTTATTTTAGTAAGAATAAAAAATATTTATATTTTAAAGATAGTAATGGATATGAATATGAATTAACAAAAAATGTTTTTTTTAATGGATGTCAAGTGCCAAATGTAAATACAGAATTAGTTAATACAATGGGATGTTGTACTAATGTAATACCCAGTACAAATAAACTTGAAATTTCATATGTATTTCTTTCACAAGGAGATTTAGATAGTACTCTAGCAGCAAATGGTGATTTAGGAGTAATGTCAGATAATACTTCATTAAAAGGAAATTTGTATATTTATACAAATAATTCTTGGAAGTTGTTATTAAATTTAGGACAATTAGCTGCCTTACAAGGACCAAAAGGTAGTAAAGGAGATCCATCAGATCCATTATTAATAAAATATATTGTGTCAAATGAATCTGAATTAAATTTATTATCACCATCATTTGGTGAATTTGGTTTAATTTTAGCAACAGGGACTTATTCAAGTGGTTCTTTATATATATATGATGGGGCGTGGAAATTTGTAGTAAATTTATCTTCAAATATTCCAATAAGAGGTCCACAAGGAAAAGATGGAGTTAGTTTAGCAAATGTAACAACAAGAGATAGTTCTCTATTATTTCAAATGTCAGATGGTGATGAGTATTTAGTACCAGTAAATGGTATTTCAATTAATTCAAATGGAGGTTCAACTAATAATAATTTTACTTCAAGTAATATTAATTCAATAGATAGTATTGTTTTTCATGACTCGGATGCATCTATTGAAATATTTTTATCAAGTGGAATAAGTAAGAGAAGTAATACATTTCGTGGTCCAAAAGGAGATGTTGGTTTAGGGATAAAAAATATAACATTAACTCACACAAATGATAGTTTATTATATGCTATAACATTAGATGATAATAGTGTAACAAGTTTTTCAACACGATTAATGCATGGTGTAAAAGGTGATAAAGGTTCTGATGGAACAGCTGCAGCAAAAGGTGATAAAGGTGTTAAAGGTGATGCAATTGTATCTGCAAATGTATCAGATGATATATTATCTTTTACTATGAATACAGGAACTGTTATTACAGCTGGAACTGTAAAAGGTGTAAAAGGAGATATGGGTGGTACTTTACAATCAATAACATTAAGTAATGGTAATTTAGTTTTTACTGATACGCAAAATAATACATTTTCAACACCTTCTGTATTTGGGCCGACTGGACCTCAAGGCTCACTAGGACCAACTGGATCTCAAGGTCCTAAAGGTGAAGCAGGGGAAACAATTTATAGTTCATATGTTTCGAATGGAGAATTAATAATAGTTAATTCATCGGGAAAAGTAATAAACTTAGGATCTGTAAAAGGTGATAGAGGTTATACTATAAATTCCGCTTCTTTTACTAGTACAGGAGAATTAATGTTAAATCGTTCAGATGGAGTACAATTAGTAGCTGGTAATGTAAAAGGTGAAAAAGGTCCTGTAGGTTCTAAAGGACAAAAAGGAGAGGCTGGTGAAAAAGGAGCGGAAGGTTCTGGTTATTCAACTGCATTTTTATTAAATGGTGAATTAAATATGGTATCAACAGTTGGTGTAACAACAAATATAGGAAAAGTTACTGGGGATAAAGGTATTCAAGGTACTAAAGGTGAATCAGGTAAGGATTTTAAAGTAAATTATGTTTTTTCATCTGCAGCATCATTAACATCAACTTCTGGTGTTATAGGTGATTTAGCCTTAATTAGTAACGCAGAAATGAATGAGGAAAATGCTAGGTTATACGTTTTCAATGGTTCAACTTGGGAATTTTTAACAGATATGTCTGGAGCTAAAGGATTAAAAGGTCCATCTGGTGAAAAAGGTGAAAAAGGAAGTATAGGAAATACAGGTTCAGAAGGAATGAAAGGTGATGCTGGATCTGGAATTAATATTAAATACGTATTTACTTCTGTTACTTCAATGAATTCAAGTAGTAATAATAGCTTGGGAGAATTTGCTATAATTAATTCAAATGATTCAGATAATGGTAAATTATATTATTATTCTGGATCTTCTTGGGTTTTTGTTTCAAATTTAGCATCAGCAACTAGTATAATTGGTTCAAAAGGTGAGAAGGGTTCGATAGGTACAAATTTTGATTTCAATTATATAAAATCTGATATAAATAGTTTATTAAGTGTTGTTGGTAATTTAGGAGAATTTGGTTTGATATCATCTACAACAAATGATTTAGATAATGGTAAATTATATCAATATCAATCAAATGGATGGACATTAATAGCAAATATATCTGGAGTAAAAGGAGGTATAGGTGATAAAGGAGATAAAGGAACAATAGGTTCTTCTGGTCAAAAAGGAGAACCAGGTACTGCTGCAGCAAAAGGAGATAAGGGAGATGTTGGGCCTCAAGGTATTGGTTTAAAAGGACAAAAGGGTCAAGAGGGTACTCAAGGATTAACAGGAGATAAAGGTCAAAAAGGTGAAGTAGGTAATATAGGTCCAATTGGAATAAAAGGAGAAGCTGGTTTAGATGGAGGTTTAGGTGCAACAGGTTCAAAAGGTCAAAAAGGAGAATTAGGTCCTGTAGGTATTCAAGGTACTATTGGAGAAAAAGGTGAAAAAGGTCAAAAGGGATCAATAGGAACCGATGGTCAGAAAGGTGGAAAAGGTGATAAAGGAGATAAAGGTGAATTAGGTTTTCAAGGTCAAAAAGGTTCTAAAGGTGAAACAGGTATTGGAGAAAAAGGAGTACCTGGATCTGATGGTTCAAAAGGTCAAAAGGGAGAAATAGGAGTAGGCATAAAAGGATCCCCTGGTGATAAAGGAGAAGCTGGTTTAGATGCAGTAGGTCAAAAAGGTGAACCAGGAGATCAAGGAAATATAGGTATTGCTGGTCCAACTGGTGCATCTGGTCCTGTTGGACAACCAGGATCTAAAGGTGAAAAAGGTGAAATAGGTCAAAAGGGACCAATAGGTGAAAAAGGAGAAACAGGTATTAAGGGAATACAGGGACAGAAAGGGGAAATAGGAATTGAAGGTCCATTCGGACCTACAGGACCTCAAGGACAAAAAGGACAAGGAGGTATACAAGGAAGTGATGGTTCAAAAGGTCAAAAAGGTGATATTGGTCAAAAGGGAATTCAAGGTTTAGAAGGTATAACAGGTGATAAGGGACAGAAAGGTGAAATTGGTGGTATAGGAAATACTGGGATTAAAGGTGATAAAGGAGAAGTTGGTTTGCAGGGTCTTGTAGGACCAACCGGTAATAGTGGTTTAAAAGGAATAAAAGGAGATAGATTTTCTATAGATCATGTAGTATCATCTGTTTCACAATTATCAAATTTAAATGCTTCAACTGGTAATTTTGCTATAATAAATTCTAATGTGAATGATCCTGATAATTCTAAATTATATGTTTATGATGGTAGTAATTGGAATTTCCAAACTGATATGTCTGGTATTCAAGGAAATCAAGGTCCAACAGGACCACAAGGAATAGTAGGACCAACTGGAGCAGCATCTGGAACGAGTGATTTATTTCAAGTACCTCCTGCTCCAATAACAGGAGCATCAAAATGTTTTGAATTATATGAAGAATTAACATGGACTAATTTTGATAGAAATCCACTAAGTTTTACAGAAATAATGATTCCTTATGTAGATAAATTTAATATTGAAATCTCTCCAAAAGATCAAAATAATTATCAAAATATATCATCAATAAATTTAGCCAATGATTATCAAACTGATACAAGACCAATTAAAGCAAAATTATATGGTGCTGATCCTGGATCAACAGGAGTTGTAAATGATTCTATAATTATTTTTGATAATAGTAAATTTCAATTTGCTACGGAATATGATGTTAGAATATTTTATAGTAACAAAATAAATAAACCTCCAAAATATTTACATTATAAAGGTATACATTTATCAACTCCCCCTGCAACTTTACCAACAGCACCACAAAATCTAGTATTATCAAATTATTCTATTTCGTCATTTACCGTAACATTTAGTGCTCCTGCAAATGATGGTGGAGTAAATGCACAAATATCAGATTATAAAATAGTAATTGTATCTTCAGGTACTTCCGGAGGTGCTAGTCAAGATAATAGAACTTTAACACAAAATAATGGTACTTCTTTAACATACACTCAAACAGGTTTACAATTGGGAAATAAATATCTTGTAACTGTATCAGCAAAAAATAATATTTTATCATCATATGGTATTGAAGCATCTGTTGAAAGTAATTTCTTAGTTGTACCAGACCCTCCTCAATACTTAACTTCAAATGGATTTTCTTCTATCTTCAATATTAATGCAATAACTAAATTAACAAGTTCTCGAGGATTAGATAGTTCAATAATATCAACAGTAGTACTAGATAATAATACATTAAAAACAAATGATTCAATAGTAATTAGTTCAGAAACATTTGGAATTAATGTAGATAATTCATCATCAAATGCAAAATCATTAGAACTAGTATTTAGATTATTATCTAATAATACACAAGTTGATTCTCATGTTTTACAATTTGGTGGATTTAATAATACCGCTACAGCAGGTTCATCTACATATTTGGATGTAGATATAATTTCTGAAGGAGATTTTTATACTGATGTTACAAAAACAGGTTTTTATAAAACAGCTCAAGTTAATTATAGAATAAAAAACATACAGACTTTACTAACAAATATTTCTAATAATTCATCTTTGAAAGTTTTAAGTACAAATGTTAAGTTTACTTACTTCAATGATAATAATACAATTAACAATACTGGAAGTACAAATAGTATATCATTTATAATTGATGATTTTACTTTAACACCAAATGTATCTTCTTTAGTAATTAATGATCCAACTGCAAGTTCCTATGGTTATATATTAGGAGTACCATCTTTATTAGGAGGTTATTCAATACCATTTGAATTTACACTAAACAATCCAGCAGGTTTATTACTACCAAGTGATGGAATACATTTTAATTATAAATTAAGAGATACTAGTAATTCTGTCTTAAATACTGAAATAGGTAAAGTATCTGATTTTGCATTAGGTAATAATTTTTATTATAATAACAGTAGTACAAAACATAATGTAAATGGCCAAGAGTTATTACCATTTACTGGTAATGTATTAATTAAAGATTATTCATCAACGATTCCAAATAATATTTACACTGATAATGTAAATTTAAATATTACAGTATTTAATATAAATGGAAATTCCAATTTAATAGGTACAGATACATTAAAACATCATATAGATACAAAATCTTTTACATTATTAGGGTTAATAAATGCAGATACAACATCAGGAAAAGGTAAGTTAGTATCTTCTGGAAATAATAATTTATATCCATCAGATGAATCAAATTCAACATCTGCTTTTGGTACAAATAGATCATATGGTAGTGATATAGTTCATTCTATAGCTAAACGTCCTTATGAAACACAATTAGTTAATGGATTATTTGAAGCTTATAGTGATGCATCTACAGGATTTAAAAATTATACATCAGGATATTTTTATCCAACAGGTATTATTCCTCGTAATTATTCAGCTGATTCTTATATATTAGGAACTAATGATTACTACTATACTACATTTAAATATTGTAATAATAATTCATATGGTCAAGGTAGAGCAAATGGTGCAATAGGGGATAAAATTTTACTACAATTTGAAAATACATCAAATGTACCAACATTAACTTCTTCAGATGTAATAGTTCATATAAAATATATTGGAGAAGAACAATATTTTGGTTATCCAGTAGTTGTAGCAACACCTTGGTTTAATGCGAGTACAACTGGATCCGGTGGTTTTAAACGTGACGATACTGGTCAGTCATCAACTTCAGGTCAGAATAATGGAAATGGTATTTTAGATTTATCAAAGAATTCAACATTTGTAGATAGATTTATTAATTTACCAAGTAAAGCAGATAATATTACTAAATACGATTTCTTTGTAAGAATAGGAATTAAGAAAGATTGTAGATTTAAATTTAGTAATGTAACACTGTCTAATTATTCATAAATTGCATAATAAATAATATAAATAAAATATTGGTTTATTTATATTAGAATGAGTCAATTTGACGATACAGAAAAATTAACTTTTTTATTCAAAAAATATTTGGGTCGTCCAAATACTGATGAGACAAGAGATTATTATCAAGAACCATTAATAAGTAATCCTCTAGAAAGAATATATTTAAATCAATTATATACTCAAGAAATACCATTGGAAGTTCCTTCTGATTTAACTTCTACTACGGATGATAATGGTTCTGATTTAGAAGGGTCATTGATCGGAAAAACATCTGTTTCTTTTCCCCAAATTAAAAAATATGTTAAAGTTAAATTAACTGCTTATCCAGATGCAGGAAATGATGAAGGCTATGTCTTTTATGGACTTAGATTAGTATCCCCACCACCTAATATTAAATTTGAAAACATATTGCAAGATACTATTTTATCATCATATAGTGCTGCTTATTCAATAAATGTTTTTATAGGTACAGATGATAACATGAGTGAAATTTTTCCAAATAATGATGGTGGTAATTGGTTATTAGATAAAGATACTGGTTTATTAAAATTTTACAATCAAAATTCATTTTCAATTCCAAATAATCAAAACATTTATATTAGTTTTTTTAGATACATTGGTAAAAAAGGAGATATTGGAGACTTAGGTGCAACAGGAGCAAAAGGAGAACCTGGATTAGTAGGGCCTACAGGTTCTACAGGAGCTAGTGGTAAAGATTTTTCAATTAATTATGTTGTTAGTAGCGTTGCAGAATTACAAAATATACAAAATCCAAACATAGGTGAATTTGCAATAATTAACTCAAATATTTCAGACCCTGATAATTCAAAATTATATGTTTATGATGGAACATCATTTTTATTTCAAAGTGATTTATCAGGCATTCAAGGTCCTCCAGGACCAACTGGAGCTGGTATAGATGGTCAAAAAGGTGAACCTGGTTCACATGGTGTACATGGCCCAACTGGTCCACCAGGTACTGATGGACAAAAAGGAGAACCAGGATCTCAAGGTCCAATTGGTTTGAAAGGTTTAAAAGGTGAAGCTTCTAATCAAGTGGGTCCAACTGGTCCTAGAGGTTTACAAGGACCTACTGGATTACAAGGTATAAAAGGTGAACCTTCAACTATACCAGGTCCTGCAGGTGTAGGACCAACTGGTGGAAAAGGTCAAAAAGGAGAAGAATTTAAAATTAAATTTGTTGTAACTAGTATTGCTGCTCTCCAAACAGTAATAGATATACAAAATCCACAATTAGGTGATTTTGCAATTATTAATTCTGGAGTAGGTAATGCAGATAATTCTAAATTATTTGTTTATGATGGTACTGAATTTATATTTCAAAATGATTTATCTGGATTTCAAGGACTACAAGGGGCCACAGGTCCTCAAGGAATTCAAGGACCTCCAGGTAGTGCATCAGCAAAAGGTGATGTAGGCCCACAAGGGATTCAAGGACCAACGGGTGCAAAAGGTGATATAGGACAAAAAGGAGAGTTAGGTTTTAAAGGTGAAAAAGGAGACAAAGGTGAAAAAGGTATACAAGGTATACATGGTCCTACTGGAATACAAGGACCAAAGGGACCAGAAGGAGAAAAAGGTAATCAAGGTATACAAGGAATTTCAGGACCTACTGGAGCAATAGGTCCAAAAGGACCACTTGGTGAAAAAGGTTCAAAAGGTGATATTGGTATCTTTGGTCCTACTGGTATTCAAGGTCCAATTGGAGAAAAAGGACCAGTTGGAGATAAAGGTTTAAAAGGAGCACAAGGTATTCAAGGATTACAAGGTAATAAAGGAGATGTAGGACCTGAAGGTCAAAAGGGAGAATTAGGTTTTGGAGAAAAAGGACAAAAGGGTGAAGTAGGAGATATAGGACCTATGGGTCAACAAGGGATACAAGGTCCTACAGGTTTACAAGGTGAAAAAGGTGATAAAGGTGAGATTGGTATAGTCGGTCCTACTGGTTTACAAGGTGAAATTGGTTTACAAGGAGATAAAGGTATTAAAGGTGAAAAAGGTGATAAAGGTGAGATTGGTGTAGTCGGTCCTACTGGTATTCAAGGTCAAAAAGGAGAAATAGGTATAGGTGAGAAAGGTCAAAAAGGTATTCAGGGACCTGAAGGAATAAAAGGAGAAGTTGGTAGTAAGGGTGAAGTTGGTGATAAAGGTGAACAAGGTGAAAAAGGTGAAAAAGGTAAAGTAGGAGCTGAAGGTCCTACTGGACCAATAGGTATTCAAGGTATTAAAGGAAATGTAGGTCAAAAGGGAGAGATTGGTTTTGGTGCTACAGGAGCAAAAGGACAAAAAGGAGAAAAAGGTATCAAAGGTGAACAAGGAATACAAGGTATCCAAGGTATACAAGGAAATATTGGTTTAACCGGAAATAAAGGTGAAAAAGGTGAAATAGGTGATCAAGGTATTGTAGGTCCTACTGGTATTCAAGGTAATAAAGGTATAAAAGGAGATACAATTAGATCTATTACAATTGATAGCACTGGTTTTATGTCAATGCTTATTGGTGATTCAACTTTAATATCTAATGTTTCAGTTAAAGGAGAACAAGGTATTCAAGGTCAGCAAGGAGTTATAGGTCTTCAAGGATCCCAAGGTGAAAAAGGTGAAAAGGGAAATAAAGGGTCTCAGGGTCCTCCTGGTGCTATGGGTAATCAAGGTGAAATTGGTTTAGGTGCAACAGGTCCTAAAGGTATTAAAGGAGATACAATTTCTGCAGTTACAATGGATTCAACAGGTCAATTAATTTTTCAGATTAATGATTCATCTATCATTACTCCTCAATCTTTAAAAGGTGATCAAGGTATTCCAGGAACAGCAGCTGCAAAGGGAGAAAAAGGTAATAAAGGTCAAACAGGTACTACTATTACAAATGTAGTTAAAAAAGATAGCACTATAGTATTTAATTTCAATGATGGAACTTCATTTGAAACATTTTCATTATTAGGTTATGATGGTATTGATGGTTCAAAAGGTCAGAAAGGTCATAAAGGGGACTTGGGTCCTCCAGGTTTTAGAGGTTCACAAGGTCCTAAGGGTGATAAAGGTGAATCAGGAAGTCCTGGTAGAGGTTTTCATATTTCTTATTCATTGAAATCTATGTCTGAAATATTTAATGTTCAAAAAGCTCCAATGCATGGAGATTATGCTGTAATTTCAAATGAAGCTGATCCAGATTATGGTAGTTTATTGTTATTTAATGGAACAAGATGGGATTTAGTAGGTAATATGTCAGGTGTTCAAGGTTTAGAAGGAGAAAAAGGTCAAAAAGGTTCAAGAGGTGATGAAGGAGAACAGGGTTTAGCGGGTTCACCAGGTGTAAAAGGACAAAAAGGTAATCCAGGTGAAGGAGAAAAAGGTCGTACAGGTCAAAAAGGAGAAATAGGAGATAAAGGTTATAAAGGAGATCATGGATTGAAAGGTTCTAAAGGAGATATGGGACAAAATTTAACATTAAGTTTTGTATTTAAATCTTTAGCTGAAGCAAATACTATTGTTGCAAAGGATGGAACATTAGGATTACTAATAGATGAAAACGATTCAAGACATAAATCTATATTTATTTCACATCAAGGTTTATGGAAAGTAGTTGGTAAAATGGGTGATGTAATACAAAAAACTACAACAGTATCTTCTGATGGTTCTACAGTTGGTTCTGGAGAAAAAGGTGAACCAGGTGATATAGGTCCAGTTGGACCTCAAGGAAGACAAGGATTAAGAGGTCCTAAAGGAAATGAAGGTGATCAAGGTGAAGATGGAGATAAAGGTGAAAAAGGTCAAATTGGTAGGGGTTTTTCTCTGTCAAAAATATATCATTCATTTGATGATCTTACTAGTGATCAAGAACATTATGATGAAGGAACATTTGCTATTATATTATCACCTGATGAAGATAATGGTAAAATTTATATTAGAGCTGGAAGTAGATGGATTTATATGGAAAAAGTAAATGAAATATTTATTGCAAATATTAAAAAATTTATGGAAGGTTATGTTGAACAGTTAGATCCAGATCTATTTTTAATTAAAGGTGATCAAGGTATACAAGGAGAACGGGGATATCAGGGTGATAAAGGTCCTCAAGGTAATAAAGGTAATTATGGTCCTACTGGTATACAAGGTCCAATTGGACCAAGAGGTTACAAAGGTGAAATGGGAAGAGGGCTTGTAATTAACAATGTTTATACAAGTATAAATGAAATGAATAATGATTTTAGTCCTATTGAAACAGGTACATTTGCTTTAGTAAATAATAATGATAACTCAGGATTAATTTATGTTAGACATAATAATCAATGGAACAATTTTGGTACAACAAATACTGTAACTACTTTAACTGGACCTCCTGGTGCAAAAGGTGATGTTGGACCTCATGGTCCATTTGGACCAGAAGGAAGAACAGGTCAAAAAGGTACACAGGGAAATAAAGGTGAGCCTGGTGATAAAGGTGAAATTGGTGATACTGGTTTACGAGGACACAAGGGAGATATTGGTCAAAGAGGTATGATAGGAGAAAAAGGCGAACCTGGTGAACAAGGTATACAAGGAGAAAAAGGTATTGCTCTACCAGGTCCTGCTGGACCTCAAGGTCCTAAGGGTGAACCAGGAGATACTGGCCCTATGGGTTTAAGAGGACCAAAAGGAGGAAGAGGACCTAAAGGTTTTGAAGGATCTATGGGACCAAGAGGTCAACAAGGTATTGTTGGACCACCTGGTCCAAAAGGTGATCCTTTAGAAATTTCATCATTAACTGAAGAAGAAAGATCACATTTAATTAGTATTATGTTTTCTAAAATGAATAGATGTTTTATGTATAGAGCTGGTTCATATAATGATAACTCTTATAAAAGTAAATTTGATTCTTCTGATTATAGCTTAAATAAAGTTTTTCCTATTGTTTTTGGTAAAGTTAGAGAATATAATGAAGGTCTAATATCTACAAATGATGAAGATGGTGTTACTAAATCATTTAGATTAAATTACAAAGGTTTTTATAAAATTACATATACTGTATGTTGGTATGTTCCATCAAATGTTGATAATTACCAAAAAAAGAAAATACTGAAATCAGGTATTATGGGTTTCTTCTCTAATCATGGTGATATTATTAATAATTCTGTTAAAATTTCATCTGGTAATAATTTACTGAATACCTTGCAACATAGTTTTATGATTCATAAGGATGATAAAGATCTAAATGACTTGACACTTAATATAAATCAATTATCTGATAATTCTAGTACTCTTGTTAAAATACATTCGGATGATTGTTTCCTTGAGATCGAATGGTTAAGTGAATAAATCTTAATTTATTTATAAAAATTTATAAATAAATAAATTGCTTTTTAATTATACAAATTTATCATTTTTTTGCATTTCTTGCATACTGAATAATCCCCTCCTCCTATATCAGTCCAGATATGAATACAATTATTTTTTTTTTTATTCCCTGATGAGGCAACTTTTTTGGTATTAGGTGTATGAAAAAACCCGCATTTTTTATTAGTGCAGTTCTCTTCTCTACACTTGGTATCCATCATTCTACCTTTGGGATGGAAATAATTACAATTCTTTTTTTTGCATTTCCAACCATGCATACAATTTTTTGGTAAATCTATTTCTCTACCATTTGGATGATTGAAATAACAGTCTTGTCTTTTGCAATTTCTACCATATCTACATGTAGTGTTGTTCGTAATTCTTTTTTTGAGATCTTGACGCATAATATTTTTCTGATTTAGTTGTGATATTACAGTACATTGTTCTTCCATCAAGTCTGCTAGTTTATGATGTAATTCAGTAGTAGAATCCATACTACTGTATTTAGTTTCTATTGAACTCAAGCTATAGTTAGACATTACTATTTTAATATTTTTAAAATCTTTACTGATTATATTTATCAATTTTTTTTACTATTGAATATTTCTTTCAGTTGGTTCTAAATACTTCATTTTTAATTTTCTAAAAATAGCTTTTTCTGATGTTGTCCTAATTAATTTTAATTTATTATCTTTATATTCATATAATCCATTTTGATTTAATCTCATATTCATTTGTTTTGCTTTATTTCTCATAATTGTATTAAGTTGATAAGATCCTGTAAAGTATAATAATGCAGCTGGATATGAATTATATGGTATAAATATAAGATCAAATCTTCTAATTGGTTTTCCTTTTAATTTAGAAAATCCCATATATTTTTCTTTTGTATCATCAGTAAGATCATCAATTAGGAATTTCTTTTTTTTTAATTGTTTAACTAGTAATGTAAGTATATTAATATTAGATTTATGATATTTATTTTTTGTGGTATATTTTTTATGACTAATAAGTACATCAATATCATTACTTTTAGCTGCACCTCTTCTATATGAGCCAGCAATTGTAAAAACAAGATCTTTATCAATTTTAGTAATAATTTTTGATATCATATCATTAACAATATCAATTTCTGCTCTAGGGATATTAGTTTTAAATTTACTATGATGTTTAAGCGCAATTTTAAGTTTATCGCCTACTTCAATTTCTCCTGATTTAATTTTTTTTTTAAGTTCAGTAACATTTTTAACTTTATATTTTTCTATAAATTGTTTTGCCATTTTAGGACCTATACCGTGAACTCCGGATAATTGTTCTATAATTGTCATTTTTTCTTTAATTTGTCCCATTAAATCTGATTTTAGTTCAGGTAATGTTCCTGTTTTTAAAATTTCATCAACTCTTGATTTAATTCCTTTACCTATCCCAGAATATTCACTTAAATCTTCAGAAGATTTAATTTTATAAGGATGTTTTTTAATAATACTAGCAGCTAGATTTATAAATCTGAGTCTAAAACCTTGTTTTCTTTTTTCTTGTTCATCATCAATATTATTAATAAGATGTTGAATATATCTTGATAGATCTCTAAAGTTATTATAAAGATTTAAATTATTTTTATTAACAATTTTTATTGTTTTTAATTTTTTAATTTTATTTGAATCCATTTATACTTAAATATAAATATATTATATAATAAATGAATAGATTTTTCCCAGATTTAAATAATGTAAACATGTCTAATTTAAAAATAGATGATATAGGAGAATATAGTATAACTAAACCTGATGAAGCAGATCTTATAACAGAAATTATATTAAAAGAAACTTTAGATAATAGTAATATTTTAGATGCAATGGCTGGTTCAGGAGGAAATACTATTTCATTTTGTGGGAAATTTGATAAAGTAAGTGCAGTTGAATGTGATATATCTAGATTTAACATATTAAAAAATAATATTAATGAATATAATTTTAGTAATTGTACATTGTATTATAATGATTGTTTAAACATAATAGATATAAATAAATTCAATGTAATTTTTTTCGATCCTCCATGGGGTGGTAAAAATTATTTGAAACAAAATAAAGTAGAATTATCTATATCAGGTTTTAAAATATGGATGATAATAAAATATATTTTATGTGAAAATAAAAATTGTAGTATTTTTATAAAAATTCCATCAAATTTTGATTTAGTAAAATTAAAATCAGAACTACTATGTTTTAAGAATATTAAAATATATAAATTTGAAATTGGTAAATTTTTATTGTTAAAAATACATTTAGAATCCAATAAAACTAATAATTAGTAAAATAATATTAACAGAAAATATTTTTTAATTAATATTATTTATGTATTTACTTTTTTCTTTCATAAAATAATATATATGCATCTTCATCGAAAATTAAATCTAAATTAGTTTCTTCGCAAACATTTTCATCATTAAAATAATACCATTTATTATCTATTTCATTTTTAGCATAAGTAGTATAGTGTCCATATGCAGTATTATGTCCTTCATGATTAATTACACTTTTAAGTGAAAATAGTTCATCAATATCATTTTTAGTATAATTTTTTAAGTTAAACTCTAATGGAAATTTAATTTCTTCTTGATTTTTAGTAATAGAATTACGTACTTGCTTGAATCTTTTAAATTGAATTATTAATACATCTGCGATTCTTGATAATTTTATTTTTTTAGTAGCATCTACTAATTTATTACATTTTTCGCATAACCATTTATTTTGTCCAGTTAAAGTTTCATTTTTAAAAAAATTATTCAAACATTTTTTCAAAGTTAGTTCATCATCATCATTATCATCTTCATCTTCATCTTCATCTTCATCTTCATTATCTTCTTCTTGATTATCATCTGGATTATTGGTAATGTCTTGTATATTTTCTTCATATTCTTCATTTTTTTCTTCTTTTGATTCATCATTTTCATCTGATGAGTTAGGTTCTGCTTCATCATTATCGTTATCTTCTGATGAATCAATTAGACCGTCATAAATACTATTTCCATATTTGTAAGTATTATAACTATTATAATTGTAGCTATTATAATTGTAAGTTGTAGAATCATATTTTTCTTTTTTTTCAATTTTAGGTATTTCAGTTTCTAATATAATATTAGGTTCATGAATTGAAACCGAATGATTACATTCTGAACAACAAATAGTAGATGTAGTCATAAATTGAAATGTTTCTTGAATTGGAGAATAATTTTTATTGTAATTCACATATGATATAATTTCTTTTAATTTATTTTTTTCTTCATTAGACAATTTATCGAAAAATATTTTTTTTTTAATACTATCTAATTCTATATATTTATTATACAATTGTTCATAGTGAACATTACTAAAATTTATTTTCAGCTCTGGGTATTTTAATTCATCATCAAATTTATTAAGAATTGCTAATAAATATTCTTCTGCATCTTGTTGTTGATTATTATTAAATTGAGAGAAACTTCTAGTAGTAACATTACGAATACTATTAGGAGTAATACTTTCATATTGATCAGACCACATAGTTTCAAAAGTAACTTGAAATGCTTTTGTAAAACAATTATTTTTAATAAATGTTTGGAAATCTAATGTTGATTTATTATTTTTCAAACTAGAAAAAAAATTTATAAGTAATTTTTGATTACGCGTACTTGCGTGTATTAAATTTGTAAATAATTCTATATTTGATAGAGCTTGTATACAAGCATTCATGTAACATGTATTACCCAAATTAGACAATCCACAACAGCCAGCTGGTAAAGATTCTTCATTTTCATCTTCGTCATCATCTTCTTCATCTTCATTAATAATTTCTGTAGAAATTTCTATAAAGCTATCATTTTGGTTAGTATTACGATGTACATCATCTTCAACAATATCTAATTCAGATTGTAAATCTATTTCATTACTTTCATTAAAGAATTCATATAGAGAACTACCTTCACTAATTGGTTCATATTTTTGATGGTTTATCATCTTACTTATTATAATACTTTAAATTTAAATATAATTTTTTCATTTTTTTAGTAAATTTTGAATAAAATTGAATATTAGATTATTAATTAAAGGATACAATATAAATAATTATATGAGTAATAATTTAGAAGAAAATAATTTAGTTTTTCAAGCACTACATTGGACACCATATCATATAGATAGAGATGAAGACTCTGAAGATTCAGAAACATATCAACAATCAGATTTACCAGGATATTACACTATAGATTGTTATGGTAAGACATTATTGGGAAAAGACGTATATGTTAAGATTATGGGTTTTACACCTCATTTCTACATAAAAATTCCTGAGGAATATCAAAAAAAATGGGGAAAAAGAGAAATAAATAAATTAGTAGAAGAATTGAAGAATATGATATATTACAAATATAAAGATACATTATTAAAATACGATGTTGTAAAAAGATTAGATATGGATGGATTTAAAAACGGTAAGAAAGATTTATTTTTAAGATTAATATTTAATAATTGGGATGGAATGAAACGTTTTAGTTGGTTATTTAATAAAGCTATACGAATAAGGTCTTTAGCAAAAGAGAGTATAAAATATAAATTATATGAATCTAATTTAGAACCTTTATTGCGTTATTATCATATTCGTGAAATAAAACCATCTGGTTGGATAAAAATACCAAAAAAAAAATTATCAAAACTTAGTGGTTCTTACTATAATGTAGATTATGCTTATGAGGTTGATTGGAAAGCATTATCTGATGTTCCTGAATATTCTAATAAATTAGCACCAATCAAAATTTTAGCATATGATATTGAAACCCAATCTCATAATGGTATAGACTTTCCGATAAGTACACATCCAAAAGCATACATAGCTATGATTTGTGGTACAATATCATATATTGGCAAACAAAAGTGTTTTAAAAAAATTGCAGTTGTTTTAGGAGATTGTGATGATAAAGAAGGTTGTGAAGTTAGAAAATTTAAAACTGAAAAAGAATTATTATTAGGATGGCGTGATTTTTTAAACGAAGTAAATCCCGATGTGATAACTGGTTATAACACTTTTGGTTTTGATGAAAAATATATTTATGATAGATGTAAGATGCATAAAATAGATAAAAAATTTATGAAAATAGGTAAAAATACATCAACATTATGTCGTTTAATAAAGAAAGAATTAAAGAGTGCTGCATTAGGAGATAATCTTTTACAATATATTAATTATACTGGCGTAATAAATTTTGATTTAATTAAAATTATGAGACGTGATCATAATTTGGCTAGTTATAAATTAGATAATGTAGCTGAAGATTTTATAAATGGTTTAATTTTAGGACTAAAAATAAAGAATGAAAAGTGTGATATTATAAAAATAACAGGTATTGATGATCTAGAAAAAAATAATTTTATTAAAATATTTGAGGATGGAGAAAAATTTATGAATGGTAAGAAATTCAAAATTTTAGAACTTTTAGATGATGAATTTATTAAAATAAATACTAAAATTGAAATAAAAGAAGGGAAAAAATATACATGGAATTTAGGTAAAGATGATATGCCATATACAACATTATTTAAATATTTAGAAGGAACACCAGCTCAAAAAAAGATATGTTTAGATTACTGTTTTATGGATTGTATGTTATTAAATATGCTAATTTGTAAATTACAAAAAGTAATAAATAATATTGCAATGTCAAATGTAACATTTGTACCTTTGGAGTATATTTATCTTCGAGGTCAAGGTATAAAAACTCAGAGTAAAATTTTAGAAAAAACTAGACGGGAACATTATTTATTCCCTACTCGAAAAGTAGATAGAAATAAAACAGACTCTATAGGTTATGAAGGTGCTACTGTATTTCCACCAAGTAAAGGTTTTTATAAAAGACCTATTGCTGTTTTAGATTACGCATCTTTGTATCCTAGTAGTATGATAATGAAAAATTTGAGTCATGAAACATTAGTTAAAGATCCACAATATGATAATTTACCAGGTGTAAAATATTATGATTGTAACTATAAAAATAATGATGGTACTTTTAGTCATGTCAGATTTGCAAAAGTTCCAAATAAATTTGGTATTATTCCTCAAGTAGAAATGGATTTATTATCAGAAAGAAGAGCAGTTAAAAAGTTAATGAAAAAAGAAGCAGATCCTTTTCAAAAAAAGGTATTAGATGGAAAACAATTAGCTTTAAAGGTTACTGCAAATTCAGTTTATGGTGCAATGGGTGCTGCAGTAGGAGCTCTATATTGCATGGAAATTGCAGCAGGTACAACATCAACAGGTCGTGAAATGTTAGAATTAGCTAGAGATTATGCTGAAGGTCCTTTTGTTGAAATAATGGAAAAACTAGTAAATTTAAAGAAAAAGAAAAAAACTAGTATGTATAAGAAATTTTTAAATAGCCAATTAGTAGAAAAGAACGATAAAATAATAGAAAATGTAGATAAATGTGTAGATTTTCTAAAAAATATAAAAATGGAACCTAAAACAGTATATGGTGATACTGACTCAATATTTGTTGATTATGAATTAAAATATAGAGAAACAGATGAATATTATATGGAAAGTGATTTATTGGAATGGGTTATATTGTTAGGTGTTGTAACAGGTGATTTAGTTAAAAAAGTTTTACTATACCCTCAAGATTTAGAATATGAAAAAACATTCTTTCCATGGTTTATTTTAAGTAAAAAACGATATTGCGGGAATAAATACGAATTTGATCCTAAAAAATTCAAACAAATAAGTATGGGTATTGTACTAAAACGTCGCGACAATGCTAATATAGTAAAAAGAGTTGTAGGAGGTTTAGTAGATATATTACTTAATAAACGTGATATAAATTTAGCGATTACATTTATGAAAGAATCTATAAAAAAATTATTACGTGGTGATTATGAAATAGATGAATTTATTACTTCAAAATCATTAAGAGGACGATATAAAGGTAAAAAGAAAACAGGAGATGAAGCAGGTGAACATGGTTCTTGGCCTTGGGATGATGTAGAATGTAGCATAGCTCACGTAAAATTGTGTCAACGAATGAAATTAAGAGATCCTGGAAATGCTCCTCAAAGTAATGATAGAATTCAGTATGTTGCAGTGTATAAAGAACAAAAGAAAGGCCAGAAATTATTACAAGGTGATAAAATAGAAACTCCTGAATATATTATAGAAAATGATTTACCAATAGATTATTTATTTTACTTAACTAATCAGATAATGAAACCTAGTTTACAATTTTTAGAATTATTAATGGAAGATCCACAAAAGAAAATTTTTGATAAAGAGATAGATAAAGTAAAAAATCAAAGAAAAGGTGTACAAAGTCTTGAAAAATGGTTTGGAAAAGGTAAAAAGAAAAAAGTAAGAGGTATCATTGTAGATGACGGTAGTGAAACAGAATCAAGTAGTGATATATCTTTAATGTCAGTTGATTCAAATGAAGAAGATCCAGCTATTAGAAATTCTAAATTTGTAGTAAAAATTTAATTTATGTACTAATAAATAATATTAATTAAATATCTATTTTATTAATATATGTGTTTTTCAAAAAAAGCATCATTTTTAATGGCTGTATGTGGCGCTATTTCTTCTGTTATAATTTATAAAAATATGAACTCATATTCAGCATTTTGTGTATTTTATTTCACATTGATGCAAATTATTCATTATTTTGGCTATACAGTAATAAATAATTGCAAAAATAAAATAAATCAAAATATGAGTATTTTAAATTATTATCATATTTGTTTTCAAGCTCCTGTTTGGTTACTAGGATGGTATGGTGTTTTTAAAAAATATAAAATTATTTCTAATTCTCAGTTAGAATTTATGCCTATGTTAATCGGTATGTCATTAGTAGTTAGTTTTTTTATGGTACTTCAAAGATATGATTGGCCGATAGGACCTAAAACAAAAAATTCAAGTGTTAATAGTGAAAAAGAAGGAGCCTTGAAAGGTAAATTATGCAGCTACAGTGGTAAAAAGCATATTAAATTTCGATTACCTTTAAGAACGGAACCTAAATATTATAGTCCAGGAGTCTCGGGACATTTTATATTCTTCTTTATACCTTTGTTATTTTTCAATAATACAACTAGATTTATTGCATTATTTACATGGGTTACTGGTCTTGTATTACCAACATTATATTATAAACTCAATGAAACTGAAGCAGCTACCGTATGGTGTTATCTTTCTATTACACAACTATTAGTTATGTATTTTTATATTATGTACAAATATTCTTCAAATAGTACTTTAGACTAATAATTTTTATAGATAATCTTTGATTATCAATTAATATTCTCGGTGAGTTATACGAACAAGTCGTATCGACAAAGAATATTTATAAATATATTAATGATATAGATAATCTTTGATTATCAATTAATATTCAAAGAATATTTATAAATATATTTATATTTTGTATACAGATTAACTCAATAAGTAATACGAAGTTATCAATTGATAACATCAAATATGAATATTATATTTTTTAATATATAGATGAAACGTATTAAACTTAAAGAAGATGCATTTCCTGTTAATGATCCAGAGGCATATAAAGCATATCCACATTTAAGACAAATGTTTAATAAATTATTTGTCACTAAAACACAAGGTATTAGATGTGGAAAAATGAATGTTATCCCTAAAAAATTCCCTGTATTTGTAAAACCAATTGTTAATCTTCAAGGCTCAAATAAAGATTGTTATGTAGTTTATAATAAACAACAATTTCAAAATTTTATGCATAGAAAAGAATTATTTTGGAGTGAATTTTTGAAAGGACAGGAAAAATCATCTGATATTTTTATGTTAAATGGAAATATAGTTTTTAAAATGACATATGTAATTAAAATCGCAGATGATGATAATTTTTTAGAAGATTATAAAAGAATATATGGTAATGATTATAAAGTATCTGATAAATTATTAAACTGGGTTAAAAAATATTATGAAAAACATACAGGTATTATTAACATTCAATATAGAGGTGATAAAATATTTGAAACTTCTCCAAGACCAGATTATGGTGGTACATATATAGAAATGACAGGAAATCAAGTATTAATTGATGCTGTTCATAAATTATATTTTGATAAACAATGGTTACCCAATGTTCCAATTAAAATAAAAAAATTTTATGAATTTCAAGTAATAGGTAGAAGTCCTTTTATTACAACTTTACCTAATCATTTAATTGATAGAATATTAAGCAAACATTGTGTTTCTTTTAAAGAATTATATGATGATTATGGTGAAGGTAAAAAAATTATTTATGCTTTCTTCTCTGAAAATAAATTTGTGGGTTTAAATGCCAAATTATTAATTGAAAAAATGATACATAATTTTAATATATGTTTACTTATTATAATATTATCTGTTATATTAATTGTTTTAAAAAGCAATTTGAAACATAAAGTACCTATATTTATTTTAGTTATTATTATTATTTATAAATTGATTATGAATCATAGAGAAAAAAACTTAACTAAAGAATATAGTAAAACTTTAGGATTTTTCTAATTAAAAATCTAATACTTCTCCTAGACTTATCATAACACTATGTTCGTCTTTTTCACAAATATCTTTACCATTTATGGTACATATATTATGTAAAGATTCATGTAAAATAGTACCTATTAGTGCTTCATTTGACATTTTTACTGATGATATCCATATCTGGACACCATCAGATTCACCATATATGCCTTCATCATCTGTGTGTAATGTTGTGTTTTCAACCATATCAATTGCTCCCAAAAAATCTATTTTTACGTTAACATTTTGATTGTAAAATTTCTTTTTTGCAAAAGTATTAAATGCTTTTGTTATCTTATTTTCTTCTTGTTTAAGAATTAATTTTACTATTGTTTTAGCTCTATTTATTCTTTTTTGTGATACTTTAGGTCCAGATAAATTACCATACTCTGGAAATATACCCCTACCCCATTTTATTTTATATCCTTTTGTAGATTTTGCAATTGCTTTATATGACATATATATAATAAATAATAATATTATTACTTATTTATATTTCATTTTTTAAGCGTTCTCTAATTCCTTTGATACATTTCCATTTTGAATATTCTTGATTCATACATTTCATGAAGTTTATCCATTGCAGTAAACAACTCATCTTCATGATTTTTTATAGTATATACTTTTTCTGCATCTTTAAGATCTTCTGGAGTAACATTTGCCCACCATCCTTGTTTAAACAATATCTATTATATTTGTTTATTATAATTAAAATTTTAAATGCAAAACTACCTTTTTTTTGGTGGTTTAAATAAAAATTTTTTTTCTTTACTACCAAACATGTTACTTTGTGGTGTCCAACCTCTTTCTTCTAAGTAATCATTTAATTGATTTAATATGTAATTCTTCCATTCTTTTGTTCCATCATATTTTTCTCCTTTATAAGTTCTATCTGTTAAATTATAATCTTTAAGCAATTTTTCATACATTTCTTTTGTCATATTTGTATCTTTTAAATAATCTTCAAAATCAGCTCTTAACAAAGCATTATACGGATATGTTTTATCATTATGTAATAAATTAAATAAATTTTCCCAAAATGATTCGCCATTTTTCTCATCATTAAAATGTATTTTTCGATTTGCTGAGTAAATACGTGTCCATATTTTCATTAGTAACTGGGAATTATTTGGCCAGTTGGGAGCATTTTTAAGTGCTTTATAGGTCTTATCTAAAATTTCTTTGTTTTCAAACTTAAGAGGAAAATTGTATTTTAAGAGCAT
>Ga0163109_10000917_pt1 | contig 23143 bp, 19 predicted proteins | sample CRUFie1St13metaG_FD_108704 | JGI IMG/M metagenome (GOLD analysis project Ga0163109, IMG submission 108704) | Marine microbial communities from the Costa Rica Dome - CRUD Field 142mm St13 metaG | ecosystem: Environmental > Aquatic > Marine > Oceanic > Photic zone | place: Costa Rica: the Eastern... | reverse complement strand
GCCATCAGGATGTTGTTGGGAAAGCAGGAAATCACGAACCAAATCACTAGCGTCTTCAAGGGCTTTGGGCGCTACACGCGCGACCTGCAGCATTTCCAGCCGGAGGCTCATGAAGTTGTGTTAAGCTTGAACCTTTTGATTCTGGCGTTCGCGAATCTTGTCCAATTCGCTTACGTGTTGGACTTCACTGCACCAGCCCTTAATTTCAGTATCGTTGAAGATCTTGCCGATCACGCGGCGCAGCAGACCCTTGAGGTTGGCGTTTTCGAGGTCGGTGAGCGAGCGAATGGCCAGTTCTTTATAGGTGAGCTGCAAATCCTCGGCACGTTTCACGGCCTTGAGATCGTGGTACCATTGCTCGACCTGCTCAAAGGAGACGCCCTCGGGCAATTGGCGGCGCCACACATGGGCGAGCTGTTCTTTCTGTTCGGCCTTGGCTTTCTCATGAGCGACAGCGAGTAGAAGCGTGGGACGTAAGCCTTTAAGGTCGTTAGTTTCACCTTCTTCTCCGAGGTCGGTGAGGTCATCGCGAATCTGGTAGGCGATACCAAGGTTTTCGCTGTACTGGCCGATTATTTCTGATGCTTCATTATATTCCTCTAAATCTGCACAGATTGAGCCAAGGCGGAGTGCGACCTCAAAGGCTGGTGCTGTTTTTTGCCTGAAAATTTCCAGAACTTCCCGGGACTTGAGGGGTCCAGGATTTTTTTGCCAAATCAGCTCAGCTCCTTGCCCGCGACAAAGATGCCTTTGCCCTTCGGCTGCTACTTTGGTCATGGCTGTGATTTGTGCGCCGGAGACTGAAGTTTCGGCAATTAATCGGTAACCTTCTCCGATGAGTAAATCCCCAACGTTTAAGGCGATTGCCACACTGTGCTCTTCATGCAGTGTTTTTTCCCCATAGCGCTCAATATCTTCATCCTCAATGTCATCGTGAATTAAGGATGCTTTGTGGAAGCATTCGACCGCTATGGCTATTTTTTTAAGACTTTCAGGAATAGCTTCATCGGTGTTAGGGCGAAGGGCTTGGAACGCTGCAGTGCTCAGGAAAGGTCGCCACCGTTTACCTGCTCGGGCGAGCCATTCCCGGCCGATTTTTTCAGTTACCCCTTCACTGGGGCCCATGATTTTTTCAAGTGATTCGACGGAGAACCATGTGTTTACTTCATCATGAAGAGAAGAGAGATCTAAGCGTCGGGTTTTATCATCACTGGTTAAATGGATATAGTCCCAAATCCATTCCTCATCAACGGTGGTGTCAATGCAGTCATCTTGGAGTAAGGGAATCGCGACCCCTGGCACGGCGGCGGCCTCCATGTAAGGAAACGCACGTTCCAAAACAGGGATACAGGCTACGCCAACGATAGCGTCAATTTTGCCAGTTTGAATCAGACTCATTACAATGGCGCTGCCTTCTGCCACTAGCACCGCATAGCCTAATTTTTCAGCTTCGTATTCAAAATCCTGGATGCTGCAGAGGCCGCAGCTTTTGCAAAGTAAACCAAACTCATCAAAGGGCGCTGGGCACTTGGCTTCAACGCGTAAGCATTTGGGTACCATCAAAAGACGACGTTCGAAGGGTACGGCAGCTAGTGTCTCTCGCCAAAGTTCGTTGTTGATGAGGATGCCGATGTAGTCGCGGTAAATTTCCTTGGTATTTAGTGCTGCTACGAGCTTATCGGCATGTACCTTAAGGTCTTCCATTGGCACTGGGGGAACCAGCGTTTGTTCTGCTACGTAATGCCGCACTTCGCGCAAAATAACCATTCTCTCCTCATGGGTTTGAGGAATATTCTCCTTGGGTTTCCGCAGCTTTTGCTGGGGCACCACTCGAGGTATCTTCAATGGGGCGCTGGATGTTGACATGCCAATCAAGCCGACCAAAACGGCGAGAATCGTGGAGCGAGGATTGTGCTGATACAGCCGAAGTGTGTCGACTTAAATCCCGCCAAATTCTGTGGTTTTCGAAAATTGAACGGAATTGAGACGCGGTGACTAGTAATAGTAGCATAGGCGAAGTGTGGTTAACAGAGGCGTAGGGGTTAAGCGCGTAAAAGACGTGACTCGCAGGTCAATGGGAGTATTTTGGCGACCGCAAACGTCTATTCAGCATGAGAAAAACGCTTTTAGCTTTCCTGTTGGCGCTGGTGGGTCTGATGCCGTTTGCTCAGGTTCAAGCCGGTGGGCTAATCATTTGCCATGATATCCGTATCCTGCCGCATCCCGTACCGCCGCGCCCGATCCCGCCTCGTCCCCACCCGGTCTTTGCCCCGCTGGAATTGCGGACGCAAAAGGTGGATGTGAAAATCGAGAATCAGGTCGCCCGTACGATCGTGGAACAGGTGTTTTACAATCCCAACCCGCGTCGTCGCGAAGGCACCTTTCTTTTCCCCGTACCCAAAGGCGCCTCGATCAAGGACTTCCGCATGGACGTCAACGGCAAGCTCACCAAGGCCGAGCTGCTGCCGGCCGTTAAGGCACGCAAGATTTACACAGGTATCGTCCGTAGTATGAAAGACCCCGCGCTGCTTGAGTACGCCGCGCGCGATCTGTTCAAGGTGCGTATCTTCCCTTTCGAACCACACGGGAAGAAAACCATTCGGCTCACCTATAATCAGGTGCTCGAAAATGACGCCGGTCTGGTGGAGTATACTTTCCCGCTAAACACCGCCAAGTATTCCTCCAAACCGATTGAGGATCTGTCCATCAAGGTAGAGCTCGATTCCAAGGTACCGGTGAAAGCCATCTACTCACCCACGCACGATGTGGAGGTGGAGCGCAAGGGCTCCAAGAATGCAGTGATTTTCTTTGAAGGCAAAGGCCAGCGGCCGACCACAAACTTCTCGCTCTTTTATTCGCCTAAACAAAAGGATATCAACGTCAACATCATTGCCCATCGAGAAGGCGATGAAGGTTATTTCCTAATGCTTGCCGCGCCGGGCGTGGACGCCGCCGAAGGTAAGCCCACTGAGAAAGACATCGCCTTTGTCATCGACACTTCCGGCTCGATGGCGGGTAACAAACTCGAGCAGGCCAAGAAAGCCTTTCAGTTTTGCGTCGCCAACCTGAATGATGGCGACCGCTTCGAGGTGCTACGCTTCTCCACCGAGACCGAACCGCTCTTTGGCGGCCTACAAAAGGTCAGCTCCAAGAACCGCGAACAGGCCGTGGACTTCATCAGTGGGCTCAAACCCATCGGCGGCACTGCCATCAATGACGCCCTTGTCAACGCCCTCAAGCTACGACCGGCCAAAGGCGACCGGCCGTTCGTGGTGATTTTTCTCACCGACGGCCGACCCACCGTCGGCATCACAGGCGAAGGGCGGATCGTGCAAAACGTCGGCAAAGCCGCCGGCAACACGCGCGTGTTTTGTTTCGGTATCGGTACCGATGTGAACGCCCATTTACTCGATAAGATTACTGAGGAAACCCGCGCCAGCAGCACCTATGTTACACCGCAGGAAGATATTGAGGTAAAGGTCTCCAGCTTCTACACCAAGATCAAGGAACCCGTGCTCGCTAATCCCCAGCTCGAATTTTCTGATGGCATTCGCGTGACCAAGCTTTATCCCAATCCTTTACCCGATCTCTTTCGCGGCGAGGAACTCGTGCTTGTGGGCCGGTACAAAGGCAAGGGCGATAGCGACGTGCTGCTCGAAGGAACCTTGGCTGGCAAGAAAACGCAGCTGGAATTTCCGGTCACCTTCCCCGCTCAGGCCGATCACGATTTCATCCCGCGCCTCTGGGCGACACGGCGTGTGGGCTATCTACTCGATGAAATACGTTTACGTGGTGAGAATAAGGAACTCAAAGACGAGGTTACAACCCTCGCACGCAAATACGGAATCGTCACGCCTTACACCGCGTATCTGATCATCGAGGATGAGCAACGCCGCGGCGTACCCGTTGCCCAACGCACCCTGCGGAATTTTGAGGCCGACCGGGAAGTACTGGAACAAACCCGCAAACAGTTTGAAGCCCTCACGCTCGATAAAGCCGGAGATCAGGCCATCGGCAGCGCCCGCGCCGCGAAGGCATTAAAGGAAGCGACGAACGCCAAAGCCGCCGCCAAAAACAGCAACCGCGAAGCGCAGCAAGCAAACTTTGGTTTTGCTAACGGCGCACCGACGGTGCCCACTGTCCGCGGTCAGAGCGGCAGAGTCGGACAGCTCTTCTTTGCGGACACCAAATCCGACAGCGCCCGTGCAGTGTCCCAGCCGATGGAATTCGCCGCCGGCAAAAACTTCACGCAAAACGCTCAGTTTTGGGTCGACAGCGATGTACAGGCCGCCGAGGTCGCCAAGGCCAAGCGCAACCGCATCGCCTTCAACAGCGACGCCTATTTTAATCTACTCGCCATGAAGCCCAAAGTAGCACACTGGTTAGCTCTAGGCCGGAATGTACAGTTTGTCTTAAACAACACCATATACGAAATCTACGAGGAAACCACAAATGCAGATAACTAGACTAATCCTTACCGCATGCCTATGGGGCTTTTGTATCAACCTTCCTGCCCAGGAGGCTGATGAACCAAAACGAATTTTTAAGGCCCCTAACGGGAAACCGTTCCCTATGCATTGGGGACAACCGCCTCTAAGGCAAACGCGGGATTTGCGTACCCTGCCCGCCGACTACGGACGTGGCAGTGGAACATTGGCTCGCTGGATCCAAGAGAAGTTGGATAACGACGCGAAAAAAGTCGGTGCAAAGCCAATGCCTGCTCCGCCAATCCGGCCGCCTGCAGTTTTTGACCCGAACGCCAAGGCGATGGAGCAGGCAAAAGCAGATACGGCCAAGGTGCAGGCTGCAATCAAGCTATGGGAAAGTATCAAAACAAAGTGTCAGGGTAATTATAGTTACAAGGTGAGCTTTTCCAGTTGGGTTGGGTTTGGCCATGAGACAACTATCGTGGTTGAAAACAATAAAGTTACAGAGCGTCACTACCGTTCATTTAATCGGCGCCCCAAACCGGTTGCTCCCGGTGCAGGGGCTATTCCTCCACCTGAAGGAGAGCACTACTTGGAAAAAGGACCTCAGCTTGGCAAAAACAAAAAAGGGGCACCGGTGAAGACATTGGATGAGCTTTACCAGATAGCTCTGGCCACCGCTAAGAAACCGCTAAAGCAATTCGAACGTCGCTATCTTCGTAATGATAAACAAGGCTTATTGGTTTCCTGTTATATCATGGATCGTCGAATTGCTGATGATGCCCCTCGCAATGGCCTAGTTATCTCGAGTATCACGCTTGCAAAGAATGGCACGGCGAATAAGGAGGCCGTGGGTAATTTACGGCCTGCTCGAGTTCATGCGCTGAAGATGGAAATCAACCGTTTGAAAGACTTTGCTAAGCGGGCACGGTTTACCCCCGAAGGTCTTGCGAGGCATAATGCAAAGGTAGCTGAGTTAGAGAGGGAACTCACCAATTTACAGGCCGGGGTAAGTGATTCAAAAAACAAGAAGGTGTATCGGGCACCCAACGGTAAACCATTCCCTGTCCATTGGGGTGCTCCACCATTGCGGCAGACTAGAGATTTGAAACCGTTTCCAGGTGGATACGGTCGTGGGAGTGGTACTTTGGCTCGGTGGATTCAGGAAAACCTCGATAGAGATGCTGCCAAGGGAGGCAAAAAGCCGACCTCAAAAATATATAAAGCCCCTAATGGTAAGCCTTTTCCAGCTCGTTGGGGTGCGCCGCCTCGCTTGCAAACACAAGATTTTGGACCTTTACCCGGCGGTTATGGAATGGGAAGTAGCACTTTGGGTAATTGGATCAAAAATAGCATGGCTAAGGACGCGAAAGCGGGCGTGAAGCCCGCACCCGGCCATCAGGCAGGAACTCCTTCGTTTGAAGAATGGGTGAAGGGCGGTAAGAAAATTCCGGCCGGCCGCGTTTTTATAGGTGGCTCGCCTTGGTTTAATGAGAGCACGGGAAAGCGTCGCTCAGATGAGGAAGTTTACAAGATGCTCTATGGTCGAGGTCAAGGTGGTAAACCCATCAGACCGATGCCCATTAAACCAGGAGGGCGTAAGCCATTCCCTGCTCACTGGGGGGTGCCACCTCGTATTCAAACTAAAGATCTGCGTCCTCTACCTGGCGGCTACGGGACGGGCAGCAGCACGCTCGCCGGCTGGATTCGGATGAACATGGAAAAGGACGCTAAGAAAAAACGTCCTAAACCGAGCAAGGAATTTGATGCCCGCCATCCTGCGGGGAGCTTCGTACCGGGGCGCTTATTGGTAGGCATGGAAAAGGGTCATACCCAAGAGCAGTGCCAAAAAGTACTCGTTGGGGCTATTCCCGGCCTCACGGTGACCAAGGGAATGTTTAACAACACGATTCTAGTAATTTCATTGCCAAATACGATCAATGAGGAACAGGCCATCGCTGCCTTGAAAAAGGTCCAGGGCGTTAAATACGCAGAGCTTGATGGGGTTGTATCAATCCAAAGTGGAGCTAAGCCAGGAGTGGGAGTCGGTCCCGGAATCCAAATTCAACCGCGCATTCAGCGCTAGGTTAAGATCAGGAAGATTGACTACCCAAAGCGGCTTTGGCCTTGGCGTTGGCGGCTTCTGCTTTTTTGGCAATCTCGTCGGCACTAGGGAGGCTTTGCAAGACCTCGAGAGGGATATCGATATCCGCCTCTGCAGCAAGTTTGGTTAGGCATTTGGTACGCTCACCGAGAGCTTTATCTGAGCTACGCTCTTTAGAGAATCGGCTGCGTGAGCGCTGGCTGCGGTCGCGCAGCATCTGGTACACATCCCCACCGAGCAGGGCAGAGATATCAATCTTCATCTTCTCGCGATTCAGTTCGCCATCGCTCACCACATCGCCGTTGATCGGGCCGCTTTTGTACTTAGGAAACATGATCGCCGCTTCGGGGCATACGCGGCTGCAGGCGGGGCAATTGGTTTTGCAGTTGTCATTGTTCTGCACCTGAATCTGCTGATCCTCATCCGTGCCGTACACATCAAACAAACAAAACGACAGGCATTGCATGCAGTTGGTGCAGCGATCGAAATCGATGACCGGAAACCACGGCTTCCATTCGCCGTGCTTGGCCGATTGCGTGGACGCACGCTCAGTCTCCACCAGCGCCGTGATGCCCTCGGTATCGAGTCCGGTGATATCGCGAAAAGCCACCGACACTTCGCCATTTGCATCCTCTGCCTCGGGTGCCTGACCGTTTTCAAACCGGCCGAGCACGAGCAGGGCGCTATCATCCGCCGGCGCCACTGCACCCGCACCGGCGCAGGTGACGGCATAGCCTTGCTCCAGGAGCGCGGTGACCGTGGCCCCGCGATCCGCGGCATCTAGCGAGGCGGCGCCTTCGCCCTCATAGAGGACAATGCGCAAAGTGGTTTCGTCTGCGATTGCCATCGCTTAAATTTTCTTTTCTCCCTCAGTTGATGCTACCGAGCCATCGGCGGGTAGATTCGGATCCACCATATCGTTCAATACCGCGGCAGTGGCGTCGTCTGCCGATAGCTCGCGCATATTGACCACTTCAGTGCGGTCCGTGGGCAGGCCGGCCTGGCAACTGCCGAAAAGCCATTTCACAGCGCGCGGATAACAGGCGGCAATCTTTACTGGCTCCTCACCGGCGGCCAATCGCTTCAGCGCCGGATCGCGGCGCGCGGACATTTCACACAAATCCGCCACTGCTTCAAAAGCCCGGCCGGACTGGCACAGGCCATCCAGCACACCCTGCTTCACCTCATCGGGCACTACGCGTGCGTAGTTGCAGTGACAAAATAAAATGCGTGGCTGATCGGCCATGGGCAGGAAAGACTACGGCCGGCGGCGGGATTTGCCAATCGCGGAAGTCAGGCAAGATCGGTGACGCGGTGGGTGGGTTCGGGTTTGCCGGGGCGGAAGTGTTCGAGGTGATCCAGGGTCGCGGCAAGCTCGGCTGGGGCAGTCGCGAGGGCGGTTTCCACGGCGGCACAGAGGGTTTCGGGATCGCCTTCGGCACGGAGGTTGATAATGAGTTGACCACTTTCAATGGGAGCATCCAGATCAGCGGAGAGTTCAGGCACAAAATCGTTGCGCACCAGATTGATGATGGCGACGTCTCCACCGAGACCGGTATCTGGGCTAAGGGTCATCTTGAGGTGGGCAATTTCGGCGCCCTGTTCGCTGAGGTGTGTTTGCATGGTGCCGGCCAATTGTTGCAGCACGGGGCGCGCCTCGAATTCTTCGGTGCCGGCCAATTGTACTGTCGCATTGAGCCAGCCAAGCAACGCTTCGCCTTTGGCGTACACTTCGTAATCCACCTCCATCACATTGCGCGCGATTTGTTCGGCGTCAGTGATGCGGGTAAACCACGTTTCCAAACCCTCGCCGGTGCGTGCGGAGATTTGCAGTACTTCGGCATGGGGAAATTCCTCGGTGAGCTTGGCTTGCAGCGCGGCAAGGGTGTCCGGCTCGAGTAGATCGGTTTTGTTGATGACGATTAGGTCAGCTTCCTCAAGTTGTTTGCGGTAGATATAAATGACCTTCTCGGAAAACTGTCCGCCTTCGCTCAATCCAAACACACGTGCCGCACGCACGGGATCAACCAACACACTGAGCGGCGCGATGCTGAATTCGTCACCGTAAATGCGCCGGAGCGGATAAGTAACCGTGGCCACGAGATCGGTGCAGCTACCCACTGGTTCGGCGATGAACACATCTGGTCGCGTGCTCTCGGTAAGCTTGCCAGCGGCGTCGACCAGTGAATTGAAACGGCAACAAAAACAGCCGCCTGGAATTTCCTCCGTGGCAAAACCTTTGGACCGTAGCATTGCGGTGTCCACTAGCTCGCGACCCTGATCGTTGGTGATCAAGCCCACCGTGTGTCCGGTCGCGCTCAGGTGCTCGGCCAGCGCGGCAACGCTGGTGGTTTTGCCGGCGCCCAGAAATCCGCCGATCATGATGTAGCGTGCTTTACTCAATGTCTGTACCTTTCTCTGCTTGTTGTTGCTCGAGCATCTTGTCGATGGTGCTGTTCAGGATAGCGGCGTAGCCCTCGGCATCAACGCATTTATCATCGAGAGTACCGGCCATTTCATAAAGCCAGCCATCCTCGTAGGGTTTACGATTAATCAGCGCAATGTTCTTTTGTAGTGCGGGATTGGTGCCGCGAAATTCTCCCTTGGCAAAGGCGTACACATCGCTAATCGCCTTGAAGCCTTCCACCCAGCCAAGAATCTGCCCGGGCGTCACCGAATTGCCCGGCTTCACCTCAAAACCGTGATCCACTATATCGCCCAGCATGCGCGTGGCAAATTTTGTGAAGCCAATCCGCAACACACCATCCACCTCACGCGTCCAGAAATGCGATGGGCTGTACTGGCAATCCAGCGGTAGCCGCGTCGCAAAATGCGTGCGTTTAAACAAAAGCGTGTTGCTGGAGCCAGCCATCAGCCACGAGGGTTTCGGATTCATCGATCAGAGGCAAGCCACAAAAGGCTCGAATGCCGCCCGTTGCCGCGTATCCTGCGGTGCCCATGCTATACTTCGACCATAACGCTACAACGCCACTTTGCCCTGCTGCGCGGGAGGCTTGGTTGAAGGCGAGCGAGCAGTTTGTGGGCAACCCTTCAAGCCCGCACCGGCTTGGGGCCCGGGCAGACCGCGCCCTAGCTGCCGCACGCGAGCAATTGGCGGCGTACTTGGGCTGTGGCGCGCAGGACATCGTGTGGACTTCCGGCGCAACTGAATCCAACAACCTCGTCATGCATCATTACGAGCAGGCGTTAGCAGGGGGTGAGGAAGTATGGGTCTCGGCCATCGAACATCCATGTGTAATCGAGGCTGCCCAACGCCATTTTGGCGACCGCGTACGCACTTTGCCTGTGACTGCCTGCGGCGTATTGGATGTGGACACTCTACGCGTGCGGCTGGCAGAGCAACGCCCCGGCCTCATTGCTGTGATGGCTGCCAATAATGAGACCGGCGTCCTGCAGCCTTGGGCCGAGGTCCACGATTTATGTCTCACTCATAAGGTCCCCTTTTTCTGCGATGCTGCGCAATGGATTGGTAAACTACCGGCTAAAGGTTTGGGTGGATGCGATTTTGTTAGTGGTTGCGCGCATAAATTTGGCGGTCCCAAAGGTGTTGGTTTTTTGAAATGCTCGAGCCAAGGCCCCGTGCGTTCTCAGCTCGTTGGCGGTCCACAAGAGGAAGGTCGACGCGCAGGCACGGAGAATGTTCCCAGCGTTCTTTCCATGATGGCCGCGCTGAAAGAACGCGAGACGCTTTTGGCTGAGACCGACACACAGGAGAAGGAAGCTTGGCGCAATGCCTTTGTGATGAGCCTGGTCGGCGCGAAAATCTTGGGTCAAGGCGAAGGCCGTTTATGGAACACCGTGAGCGCGCTCCTGCCCGGCGATTGCCGCGCGCGCTGGGTGGTGAAGCTGGACAAGGCGGGGTTTGCCGTCTCCACCGGCAGCGCCTGTGCCAGCGGCAAGGAGGCTCCGAGCCACGTACTCACCGCCATGGGCGTGGCTGCAGAGGAAACCGACCGTGTTGTCCGCTTCAGCAGCGGCTGGGAAACCACTGCCGAAGACTGGCAAGCACTCACCAAAGGCGTGCACACGGTTGGGCGGGAATTGGCCGGTTGAGTCCGGTTAATTTCCCGGGTCTCCGGGCGGCAAAAGTGAAGGAGAGTCGTCAGTGCCGGGAGGAAATGGCGAGAGGCCCGGACCTCCGGGGCCAATTTCACTTCCGAAAGGAGGCAGGTCAGGGTTCTGCCCGAAGTCAACATTATCCGGGTGAAACGGATTTGGTCGCTCCACTTGTTTCTGACCGGTTACCAGAAACAAGATGGGAATGATAATTCCTGCGATGACAACAACGATGGCTGGCTTTTTATCTTTAGCCGAACGGAAAGCTAAGATCAGCCCGATAACTATGGAGATCACCGCGACAATGACCATCAAGTAAACCAAGCCTTTGAAGAGCTTGGTATCAGCTTCCCAAGTGGTGATGGTTTTGGGTTGGTCTTCGGCCAGCGGATCAATTTCTTCACTCACGCCCAAAGGCCATTGCTGGTCGGTGTGCATCCACCAGAGTTTTTGAAACAACGATTGAGCTTCGCCTTCATCCTTTTGGCGTTCTGGATTCAGGATGAAATAAAAACCCGAAACCATATACAACACCAATAGCGGCGTAATAAAACAGCCAAGGTACAGGTGAATGCGGCGCAAATATTTCACTTACTTGATTTCGCCGGGCAACGGTATGAGCAGCTTTTGTCGAACCAAAAGGCGGTTAGGGTCCAGTCCGGGGTTGGCCTTGAGGACCTGTGATTGGGTAACTCGGCCAGATAACCCCTCGGCCTTGAAGGCGGCGTTGTAGGCTTCAAGGATGGTGCTGAGGAATTCACCGGATTGTACGACATGCTCGCGCGCTTTGAAGTCGGCAGGCACAGGGTTGGTGTTGCCGTTGTGTCGTGGGGTGGCGGGTGGCGCGGCGGCGAGTTTCTTGACGGTCTTTAGGATGGCGTCGATTTGTTTGTTGGTAATATCTAGGTCGTTCAGCCGGTTTTTATCTAGCTCCATAATCTTGTCAGCTAATTTATCGATGGATTTATTACTGGCAAACTTTAGGGCGTTTTCACGTTTCAACGTTTCGTTGGCCGTACGCAGTGTGCGTACCTCGGTTTCCAACGCCATCACTTTACGGATCTGTAAATTGTACGCGCCCTTCAGTTCCTCCATTTCGCCGCGTAATTGGCGGATCTGTTCTAGGAAATATCGGTCCGAGCCCGTGGTGCCAGGCTTGGTGGGTGGGGCCTTTTTGGTTTTGGGAGCCTTACCGGTTTTCGATGCGTTCTTAGGTTTGGATTTCGCTGAAGGGGGTGGTTCGGGGGTGGGTGGCGTTTCCTGAGCGGCAATGAGGAAAGCACCAAAGCCGACGACAGTTATCCAAGTGGTAATTTTTAACTGACTCCTCATGGGGTAAGCGTAGGTTCGTGGTTCAGGTTTTTCAAGAATCAACCCAACCTCTTGAACGCTTTTCCCTTCCCGAATCTCCCCGCAATTTGCAATCTGCGCCTGTGATAATCCGCACGGCTCTTCAGGAAGCCACGACCTCCTTAAAAACGGCTGGGGTGGAAAACGCCGCGGCCAACGCCGAATGGCTTATGGCCGAGGTGCTCGGCTGCCCTCGGCCGGAGCTTCCGTTACGTTGGTCGGAAACGTTGGGGGCGATTCAAATCCAGCGGTGGCAATCCCTAGTGGACGGCCGAGTCGACCGCATCCCGTTGCAGCATTTACTGGGTACGGCGGAGTTTTGCGGATTAGCATTTGAGATAAACAGCTCGGTATTGGTGCCGCGCCCGGAGACCGAGCTGCTCGCAGAGGCCGCGTGGGCGGTGGCAGCGATCAAGGAGGAGTCGGTGGTGTTGGATATCGGAACAGGCAGCGGTTGTCTGGCGGTTTCAGTGGCCGTCCATGCCGGGGAAGCCACGATCCATGCACTGGATATTTCCACTGCCGCTATCAACGTGGCCCGTGCGAACGCCGAACGGCACGGAGTGGCTGAGCGAATTATCTTTCACGAAGGCGACGCTCGCGTGGCGTTGCCGGGCACTTGCTTGTTTGATGTCATCGTTTCTAACCCGCCCTACATTCCCTCGGCGGAAATTGAATCCCTTCAGATTGAGGTGCGGGATCACGATCCGCGTCTGGCGTTGGATGGTGGCTTGGATGGATTGGATTTTTACCGAAGCTTGGCGGTTAGTTGCCTGTCGCGGCTGCGGTCGGATGGGCGTCTGTTGCTGGAAGTGGGAGATGGCCAAGGCGAGGAGGTTGCGGATTTGATCACAGCCCAAGGCGGCCGCGTGTTGGAGATTCTACCCGATCTGAATAACATCGAACGGATCGTGGTTGCCTCGTCTGACAATTCATGAACAATTCCCCCTCAGGAGTTTCCCCCCATGGATAGTTTGGAAATCAAAGGCGGCGTGCCCTTGCACGGCGAAGTGCAAATCAGTGGCGCCAAGAATGCCGTGTTGCCCATTTTGGCGGCTACACTGTTGACCCGCGAACCTTGTGTCATCCGCAATGCGCCCAATCTGGCTGACGTGAAGACCATGTGTATGATCCTCGAAAGCCTCGGCGCCACCACGAGTATTGAGGGCGGTACGGTTACTGTGCAGGCCGCTAAGGTACGCGATTTTGCGGATTATGATTTGGTTCGCAAAATGCGCGGATCGCTCTGCGTGTTGGGCCCGTTGTTGGCACGCTTGAAAAAGGCGACCGTATCCATGCCGGGCGGCTGTGTCATTGGTACTCGCCCGGTTGATTTACACCGCAAAGCCATGGAAGCGCTGGGGGCCAAGGTGGAGATCGACAAGGGCTACATTGTTGCTAAAACCCGTAAACTTGTCGGTGGCGAGATGTTTCTGGGTGGCCGCGCCGGTCCCACCGTGCTGGGGACTGCCAACGCGATGATGGCGGCCTCCCTGGCCGAAGGCATCACAGTGATCGAGCAGGCGGCCTGCGAACCCGAAGTGGTGGACTTGGCTAATTTTCTCAGCAGTATGGGCGCGCAAATTCACGGTATTGGATCGCCAACTTTGACAATCACCGGAGTCAAAGAGCTGGGAGGGGCCGAGCATGAGGTGATTCCCGATCGTATTGAGGCGGCCACCTACGCGATTGCCGGAGTGGCAACCAAGGGTGAGGTAACCTTGAAAGGTGCGCGCGCGGATCACATGAAGGCCGTGCTTGAGAAGCTCCGCGAGAGCGGCGTAAAGGTGGAGCAATCTAAGGGCAACCTGACCTTCAAACGCGGTCGTGGCCTGCACAGTGTGCATGTGACCACGCTGCCGCATCCCGGATTTCCTACCGATGTACAGGCGCAGATGATGGCGTTCATGACACAAACCCCTGGCATCAGCATCATTACCGAGCGCATCTTTGAAAGTCGCTTCACGCACGTTCAGGAAATGGAGCGATTGGGTGCGGAGATTTCTATTGAAGGTCCCAGTGCCATTGTGCATGGGGTGCAGAAACTCTCCGGGGCTGAGGTAATGGCCAGTGATCTGCGCGCCAGCGCAGCGCTGGTGATTGCCGGCATGGTGGCCAAGGGTACGACACGTGTGAGCCGAATCTACCATCTTGATCGTGGTTACGAAAACCTGGATGCTAAATTCAAGAAACTTGGCGCCAAAGTGCGTCGGGTGGCGCAGTAGCCGCTTTGGGCTGGTTGAGGACGTGTTCTTTGGCTAGATTGCCAAAGGAATCGGAGCCCGCTGCCGGCACCATTTGTTTGAAGCCATGAAGTATCAGACCGCCAAGTTTGCCGATGGCATGTTTAACATCACTTGCCCGCATTGTTCCAATGAAGTGGCGGTGGACGAAACACAGCTCGGCCAGATCAACGCCCAAATGGGTGGGCGCTACCCCTGTCCGATTGGTAACTGCGGGCAAGAAATTTACTTTCCTAACGCGGAGGAAGCCGAGGCGTTGAAAACCGGCGGAGCCGCTCCGGCAGAAGGGGAAGCACCTCAACCGGCGCCAGCTCCGGCACCGCCGCCACAATCCAATCCCGCCGCTAAGCCCACTCAGCCGCCGGCTGAACCTCCGGCCAAACCGCAGGAAGTGCCTGCCGCTGAACCTAAATCCGAAGCGGCTTCCTCTATCACCGCGTCTTCCAGTGAGACTAAGCCCGCACCAGCCGATGAAATCGTCATTGGTTTTGGTGGCGGCACGACGGCTACCTTGGAACGCGAGGCAGCCTCGTTGCATAAACTTTCGGTAAAGACGATCCTGCGTTCGGAATGCGCCAAGGCGAAAAAGGATTTTGATGAGGAGGTTTCCAAATTCCTCAGCAGCATTGATGAGGAAAATCTCGTGGAGGTGCATTCGGTGCAGTACACCGAAGATGATAAGAAGGGCAACGATTTCGGGTTAATGATCCTTTATAAGATCGTGCCCGAGGAGGATTAGCCAAACAAATCCAGCTGCGGTGATGGGGTGAGGTCGCGCAGCTTCTTTCGTTCCGCTTTCGGATTGATATCGCCTTGCCGACCGCCGGCGGCAGTGAGATCGGTTTCCTCAAGGTTGGCGAGAATCTCCTTGGCGCGATTGAGCACCGGTTGCGGAACGCCGGCCAGGCGCGCGACTTGAATACCGTAACTTTGATCTGCGGCACCTTCCACAATTTGTCGGAGGAACACCACGGCATCGTTGTACTCGCGCGCGGCGACGTTCAGGTTGAACACGCGCGGTAGGCGGTAGGCGAGTTCGGTAAGTTCATGGTAGTGCGTGGCGAACAGGGTTTTGGCGCCGAGTTGTTGATGCAGATGTTCCACAATCGACCACGCCAGACTGAGGCCATCGAAGGTGCTGGTGCCGCGGCCGATTTCGTCGAGGATCACTAGGCTCTTGCCGGAAGCGTGATGGAGAATGTTGGCCGTCTCGCTCATCTCGACCATGAAAGTGGATTGACCTCGCGAGAGATTATCGCTGGCGCCGATGCGCGTGAAGATGCGGTCGAGCAAATCCACCCGAGCCTCGGTGGCCGGCACAAAGCTGCCAGTGTGCGCGAGGAGCGCGATTAAGGCCACCTGCCGGATGTAAGTACTTTTACCGGCCATGTTCGGGCCGGTAATCAGGGCGATTTGGTGTTCCCCATCGAGTCCAGTTTGGTTGGGTACAAACCGTTCGTCGATCAGGGTTTGTTCCAGCACGGGATGGCGGCCTTCGCGGATCTCCAACACGCCATCGCTGCCGACTTTAGGCCGGGTATATCCGTGTAATCGGGCGGTTTTGGCAAAACCGGTCAGCACATCCAGCTGCGCAAGCGCTTCTGCGGCCTGCTGGATGGCGCGCAAATGCGTGAGCACGGCCTCGCGCACCTGTAGGTAAAGTTCGTACTCGAGCTTCTGACTGCGTTCCTGTGCGCCGAGCACTTTGTCCTCCATCTGCTTCAGTTCATCAGTGATAAACCTTTCCGCATTGGCGACCGTTTGTTTTCGCACATAATGCGCGGGCACTTTATCGAGATGTGTCCTAGTCACTTCGATGAAATAGCCGAACACATTATTGAAGCGTACTTTCAATGACGGAATGCTGGTGGTCTCTTGTTCGCGTTGCTGCAGTTGAGCGATCCAGTCTTTGCCTTCGCTCGCCCCGCTGCGTAGTTCATCGAGTTCTTGGCTAAACCCTTCGCGAATGATGCCGCCATCACGCAGGGCCAACGGCGGCTCATCGATAATCGCGCGCGCGATCAACGCCACTACACCCGGAAGCTCCGCGAGTTGCTCGGCCAGTTGCGAAAGCAACGGCATATCATCGGCATCGCGCAACTCGAGTTCGCTTGTTTCACCCAATGTGTCATGGATAAGCGAACGCAGATGTGGAAATTGTTCGATCGCTAAACGCAGGTTTAATAAGTCGCGCCCGTTCCCCGTGCCTACGGAAAGACGCGTGATGGTGCGTTCCAGATCGCGCACTTCACGCATGCGTTCACGAAAGCGTTCGAGACGCGCGTAGTCTTCCTCCCACGTTTGCACGGCGTGCTGTCGCGCATGAATGGTGGCGGCGTCGGACAACGGTTGGGTCAACCAATCGCGGAGGCGCCGTGCACCCATTGGAGTTACTGTTTGATTAACGGCACTGTAAAGGCACGCGGCATTCGGCGCATCGCGTGTTAGCGGTTCGAGGATCTCAAGGTTGCGCAACGTGGTGCCGTCGAGCGTTAGGAACTCGTCGTTTTGATAAAGGGTCAACGGCCGCAAATGCGCCACATCGCGTCGTAGCGTGTTCACCAAATAATGCAGCGCACCGCCAGCCGCACCGGTGGCCGCGTGGCGCCCTTTCAGGCCAAAGCCATCGAGTGATTGCACGCCGAAATGATCGCGCAACGTGTACTCTGCTGAATCGGTCGCAAACACCCAATCCTCGTGTTCATTAACCACCGCCCGAATTCCGCTCAAAGCCTCAAAAAGGCGATTTTCCGCGGCAGGATGCACTATTTCGGCCGGTTTCAATCGCTCCAATTCGGCCTGGAGGGCGGTGTGGGAGTCCACTTCCGTGGCCCGAAAATCGCCCGTAGTTAGGTCAATCACCGCTAGACCAAACACCTTCCCCTGTTGGCTCAGGGCGGCGAGATAATTGTTGCGTTCGGCAGTAAGAATCTGCTCATCGAAGTGCGTGCCCGGGCTAAGAATTTGCGTCACCTCACGGTTGACTAATTTGCCCGGCACCGCCTCCTCAGTCTGCTCGCACATGGCCACCTTGCAGCCGGCCTGCAGCAGCTTGCCGATGTAGTTGTCCGCTGCATGAAAGGGAATACCGCACATTGGGGTGTTACCCCGTTTAGTTAAGGTGATATTTAAAATATCAGCACCGACCTTGGCGTCATCAAAAAACAGTTCGTAAAAATCTCCTAACCGAAACAACAACAACGCACCGCCGGGCAGTTCGCCTTTGAGGCGATGGTACTGTGCCATCATGGGTGTTTGTTTCGGAGTCTTGGCCATGTGGAAAACGCTAACTGGAAAAAATTTTTTGGCGAACAGAAACCTTCCACTGTGCAAAACGTGTGAACATCTGCTAACGTAAACGTAAAAAAGAACTATGCAAACATAGGTAAAGTAGTGTATATGCAAAACCGAATCGCATGCGTGCGATCTAACATCAACCCAAAGAAGGAGGTGAAGCTTCATGGCCGCTAAAAAGAAAGCCAAGAAGAAGGTTGCTAAGAAAAAGGCGCCTGCCAAAAAGAAAGCTGCTAAGAAGAAGGTAGCTAATAAGAAGGCACCTGCCAAAAAGAAGAAAGCTGCTAAGAAGAAGGTAGCTAAGAAAAAGGCACCTGCCAAAAAGAAGAAAGCTGCTAAGAAGAAGGTAGCTAAGAAGAAGCCTGCGAAGAAAAAGAAGGCTGCTAAGAAGAAACCTGCGAAGAAAAAGAAGGCTGCTAAGAAGAAGCCAGCCAAAAAGAAGGCTGCTAAGAAGAAGCCAGCCAAGAAGAAGGCTGCTAAGAAGAAGCCAGCCAAGAAGAAGGCTGCTAAGAAAAGAGCTAGGAAGAAGTAGTCTCTTTTTTCGCAAAGACTATTTCCAACACGGCGGCGGGATTTTCCCGCCGCTTTTTTGTTTCCGCTTTGATTTTCCAGTGGGTGGGCGCAATGTGGGGCATGTCCTGTCTGGTTTTCGATATTGAAACCTCGGCTTTACCAAAAGATCATTTTGATGAGGCGCAGTTGGAGTATTTGTTTCGACCCGCGGAAAATATGCCGGATGAGGCGGATCGTGAACACAAGCGGGAGGAGATTGGTCGCCAGTTTAATCTCTGGCCATTCACGGCGCAGTGCGTGTGCATATGCATGATTAATTCGGATAGTGGCCGAGGCAAGGTGCTGTATTTGTCCGAAGACTTTGAGGAAGGGCCCGAAGGACCCATCGAATACGTGGCCTGCATGGACGAAGCAGAACTGCTTTCGCAGTTTTGGGAGTTGGTGGCTAAGTACAACAAGGTTTGCACCTTCAACGGGCGAGGGTTTGATGTGCCGTTTCTGTACCTGCGGAGTGCCGCACTCAATGTGCCGATCAGCCGGAAAGATTGGCTGGGCTATCGTTTTCAAACTGAGCCGCATTGTGACTTGGCTGATCAATTTACTTTTTACAATGTTGGTGGTTTTGGTGGCGCAGCGCGACGGTTTAATCTCGATTTTTACTGCAAAGTATTTGGCATTGATTCGCCCAAGGCCGAAGGGGTGACTGGTATGGATGTGAACGATCTCATGGCTGCAGGCCGCTACAAAGAGATTGCTGAATATTGTGTCCGGGATGTGGTTGCCACAACCCGACTTTATGAGATTTGGCGGGATCGCTTAGCCGGTGTGAAGTAGGCTTTTGAACTTGGGCTTGAGAATGTGCCCGAATTATGTTCCTATAATCACATCTAGCGCGTTGCCTACCAAGGCTGTGTAATGTCGTCTACACCGCAAAATCGGCGGGAGTGGGTGGAGTCTCTGCAAGGTCCGCTTAAGCTCCCTGAGCGTTGGCATATACTGCCGCATGAAGTGCTCTTCATGCTGGTCACGGGCGTGATCTGGCTGCGGGTGGGTTGGTCGGCTGGCTTTAGTCAATCGAGCGCCATTCTATTCTTTCTCTACACCTTTTTGCTGGCAAGTGTGATTACTTGGTGCCAGTTGCATCCCTCTGCCTACCGATGGCGTGTCCGTTTGGGTGCCACCCTGTTACTGAGCGCGTTGACGTATTTTTCTCTCTCCACTGCCGTACCGTTGATGCATAACCCCGTGGGCTTGGAGACGATGATTTGGCATCAGGACACGGCGTTGGCCCAATGGGATGCCGTATGGCTGGGGGATTGGCCGCGGCGTTTGATGGAGCTGGCACCGGCCGCGTGGGTGTCGGATGTGTTCATGGCCTGTTACTTGTTTTTCTTTTACTACATCATTGGCGGTCTATTGTATTATTTTGTGAAAGATTTGAACGTCTTTCGGGCTGCTATGGTGGGGTTCGGCGCAGTATATGCGCTGGGTTATGTGGGCTACATGCTTATGCCGGCAATTGGGCCTCTGGAGGAAATGGGCGCACGCTCAGGCGGTTGGCTCACAGAAATAGGCGGCGCATTTATTTCCCAACGCACCAACGGTGTGGATGTCTTCCCTAGCATTCACATGGCGGCGTCGTTGTTTTTATTGATGTTCGATTTTAAACATCGGCGGGCGCATTTTTGGTGGGTGCTGGCGCCGACGGTGGGATTATGGATCTCCACCGTGTATCTGCGTTATCATTATGGCGTGGACCTGTTGGCCGGCGTTGTGCTGGCTTTTGGGTGCATGTGGTTGACGCGTTGGTTTGCTCGGTCGCGTTTGTGCGCGGAAGTGGAGGCGGAATGCGCCGCGCATAGCCGGAAGGCTTACGTCCAAATCTGACGGTCTAGAGACCGATACTGAATGGCTTCCGATACGTGGGCGGCCGTCAGTTTTTCTGAGTGCGCCAAATCTGCAATGGTACGGGCCACCTTCAGAATGCGGTCATACGCCCGCGCACTCAGATCCAATTCTTCCATGGCGCTGTGCAACAACAGGCGCGCCGGCTCATCCAACGTGCAGTGCCCTTGCAAATCGCGCGGTTGCATGCGTGCGTTGCACGCGGGTGCGCCATGCCAGCGGCGCTGCTGGATATCGCGGGCAGCAATGACCCGTTCGCGGATGACAACACTGGATTCGCCGCCGGCTTGGGCATTCATCTCGCGAAACTTCACCGGCGGCACTTCCACATGCAGGTCAATACGGTCGAGCAACGGCCCGGAAATGCGGCCGAGATAATTTTGAATTTCACGCGGGCTGCTGCGGCTTTCGCTGGGCATCTTGCCATCCGGTGTGGGGTTCATGGCGGCGACCAGCATGAACTCGGAGGGAAAGGTCATCTTGCCCGCAGCGCGACTGATAGTCACGTGCCCTTCCTCGAGCGGTTGGCGCATGGTTTCCAAAACGCTGCGCCGAAACTCGGGCAATTCGTCCAGAAACAAAACTCCATGATGCGACAACGAAATCTCACCGGGCGATGGGTTGATATTGCCGCCCAACAACCCGGCATCACTGGCCGTGTGATGGGGAGCTCGAAACGGCCGTTGCGTCACCAATGCCTGATGTGGCTCCAGTAAACCGGCCACACTGTGGATGCGCGTGGTTTCTAACGCTTCATTCAAAGTAAGCGGCGGAAGGATACCACTCAATCGCTTGGCCAGCATACTCTTACCCGTGCCCAGCGGGCCGATCAAAATCAGGTTGTGGCCACCTGCCGCGGCAATCTCCAAGGCTCGTTTCACCGTTTCCTGCCCCTTCACCTCCTGCAAATCGCCGCCGTTGGTTTGAGCCTTTGAGAACAATGATTGGGTATCCACGCGTACTGGCAGGAGAGGCGAGGTGCCGGCCAGAAACTCGACCGCCTCACGAAGGGTTTTCACCGGAATCACTTCCAGCCCCTCCACCACGGCGGCTTCGGGTGCATTATCTTCGGGCACGAGCAATCCTCGACGTCCCTCGGCGTGTGCCGTCAACGCAATAGGCAATACACCTTTCACCCGGCGTAATTGACCTGTCAATGCCAGTTCTCCCACCAGTGCGTACAGCTCCGCTCGTTCGGTCGAAGCCTGATCACTGGCCATCAACCACGCCAGTGCGATGGCCAGATCAAAGCTTGGCCCTTCCTTGCGTAGATCGGCCGGAGCAAGATTGATGGTAGTTTTGCCTGGCGGCAAATGATAGCCCGAGCTGGTGAGCGCCGTGGAAACGCGGTCCACCGATTCGCGCACTGCGGCATCGGGCAGGCCGACCACGATAATACGCTCTTCGCCGGGACCCACATACACTTCCACCTCCACTGGTGACGCCTCCACACCACGCAACGCTGCCGCATGAACCTTGGAGAGCATGACCCATGATAAATCTACCACCAAATATAATTCGGATCTGGTTTCGGCATTTCCTTGTGAGGAGGAGGAGCTATCCATTTTAGCATTTGTTCTGTCGGCGGAAATACAAACTCTCTCGCATGTCCATCTGCGTAGAGCATAATATGCCGTGCCTCACCATCCTTTGAGTGCCAAGAATCTTCGCGATCGTAAGGCCAGTTCCAGTCGCCTTGTATGATTTTATTCTTTGATTTTGAAATCTCTGATTCACGCATAGAAGTGCCTTCGTAGGATCCTTCTTTCGCAGATTTTTCTCCCAATACGCGTTTTACTCTGAACGTGTCATCAGCCACTTGCGGTTGATAACTATTTCCAAATGAATCCCAGGAGGAATGTACGTTATAAGCACCACCGCCAGTATCTGCCGGGTCATGAAAGGATTTGATCGAGCCAATATAAGCATTTAGTGGGCGCTCCTTTTCCGGTACAGAAGCTCCGTAAAGATTGCTAACAACTACCGGCAACGGACCACTTGGGCTTCTCGAGTTCCCCGTTTTACCGCCGACTCCCGCAGATCCCTGAACTACAGGATACCACCCATCGTTGTCGGCAAGATATGCAGCATAGGCTTTTCCGATGGCATGTTGATTTTCAATACTCTGTGCGATCTTTTGTCTTCTTCGCGTTTCACCGAACAGAGCATTACCAATTGCCGAAGAAAGTCCTGCTAGGTGGTTGGTAATTCCGGCCAGATTGGTGGACGAACTAGTCAAATTGGTGGACGAGGAGGCAGCCTTCTCTCCGAGTTTTTGGGTCGGTTTAGATAACGATAAGGCCCCGATAAGAATAAAAAAAATGAGGGCTGCTATTGAAATGCAAACAACGACACCTTTTGCCTGAAGGGACATTCCTTATGATTATATAAATAAGGACTTTGTCGATGACAAAGTGGCGGAGGGGGCGGGATTCGAACCCGCGGTAGGGGTTAACCTACGCACGCTTTCCAAGCGTGTGCCTTCGACCACTCAGCCACCCCTCCGGAAGGGTGCAGTGTGGACAAGAGCGAGAGTGGACGCAAGGATTTCTGGTGAGTTGAGCCTTGTGCTATCCACTCTTGGCACGGTTCAATAGCGACGAATGGCCACGCCCGAAACCTACAAGTGTTCCTGCCAAATTTGTGGGGAGCACATAGAATATCCCCCCAGTTATGAGGGGCAGCAGGTGGCTTGCCCGCATTGTGGCCAAGGGACGTTGCTTCAGCAGCCGCAAATTCAAGTGCAGCCCTCTGTGGCTCCACCGGCATCCACTGTGCCAGCGGCTCCTCCCATGGGGGGAATGCCGCCGCCCTCTGCCGCCGCAGCTCCGACGGCCAGTGCTGCGGCGCAACCCGTGGAAGACGAAGGACCGGATCCCTATATCTGCGAAAACTGCGGGGCAGACATGATCCCCGAAGATACGGTGTGTGTGGAGTGTGGGCACCGCCGGACGACGGTTAAAAAATGGACAGGCACAGCCGTATTCCGTTTGGTGGCCGGCTTGACGTTGCTTTTTGAACTCGTCGTGTTCGGATTGCAATGGACGACCGAAGGCGAACCTTTTGGCCTGCGTCAGCGCACCCGCCATGCCGTACTGGTCAAGATTGGCCTACGTGAAGAGGTGGACCCGGCCGAAGCTGCCCAGGCCGCCGGCACCAATGCCCCGAGCATTTTGGCTGCCGTGCCGAAAGATCCGGACCTGATTCTCGAAGAGCATTCCATTAAGCCG
>Ga0163109_10000916_pt1 | contig 23149 bp, 24 predicted proteins | sample CRUFie1St13metaG_FD_108704 | JGI IMG/M metagenome (GOLD analysis project Ga0163109, IMG submission 108704) | Marine microbial communities from the Costa Rica Dome - CRUD Field 142mm St13 metaG | ecosystem: Environmental > Aquatic > Marine > Oceanic > Photic zone | place: Costa Rica: the Eastern... | reverse complement strand
TGTAAAAAATTATGGTGCAAATATTGAAGAAAGGCTTACAGGAGATCATGAAACTCAAAGTTATGATACTTTTTCTTATGGAGTTAGTGACAGAGGCGCATCAATTAGGATTCCTTGGCAAGTAGAAGTTGACAAAAAAGGTTATTTAGAAGATAGAAGACCAAATGCAAATGGCGATCCTTACGTAATTGCTATGTTAATGATTGATACTGTTTGTTCAGCAGTTTCTAGCTAGAAGCTGCTGCAACTATTTCAGCTATTTTACTTGTAAGCTGATCTAAATTGTTGTTAAAAGAATCAAGAGCTGCAGCTCTTCTTTCTCCTGTATCAGAAGACTCAAGACCTGCTTTCAACTCGACAGTGTCTTCATAAACTAAATTTACAAGAGTTTTTATCTCTTCATGACCAGTAACTAAATTAGAATACTCACTTGGTGGGCCTGGGCTTGTTACTGTTTCAACAAAGTCAGACCATTTTGCTATAAAAGCATCAAATTCTTGTTTTGCTTCTTGATAGGTGACCGTTTTTTCGTCCCAATTATCATTTGCTTCTAAAACTTCTTGGCCTAAATTAATGGCAACTATTCTTTCGCCTCTTATTTCTTCTAAATACGAAATATAATTTTCTGGGAGAGTGGTTGTAGTGGTAGAAGTAGTTGTCTCTTCTTCAACTACAACTGTTTCTTCTTCAGCTACTTCCTCCGTTTCAACTATTTCAAGATTATTGTTTTCAACAACTCTATTAATGAAAGTATATGTTGTTGCAATCATCCCAATAAGCACAAGTGGCAGAATTAGTCTTCCAGGTTTTGGATCTGGGTTGAAATTTTCCATATTTATATATTATCAGTGTAATCAGCTAAATCTTTGATTATTTTGTCCCAATTTGCCTTTTCTAATTTTGTTATAGTTAAAAAATCTGGACCACTAAAGATATTTTTTATATCTTTATGATTTAGTAGGTACTTTACAAAAGAACTATGCTTACCCTTTTCTATATCGAGGTACTCAGCTAACTCATAATCATGATTAATAACAATCTTTTTTGAATTAGGATTAGGCGTGTCTATAAATTCCATAATTACAAATTATCTTAATAGAAAAAAACGTTAATATAGTTCTGTATGAGAAATGAAACGCCAAATTTCCAATCATTTATGAGCTTAAATAGTATAAAGAAAAATGTAAAAACAATACTAAGTTTATATTTTTTTAGTTTAGGTTCTACAATTTTGGGATTCTCTGTCTATCTATTTATCGAAACCCTCGATTCCACCAGTGAATCATTTATAGATTGGTCAGGCCAAGGATTATTTTGGGCATTTATTATATTTTTTATAGCGATTTTTTTACTATTTCTTCCAGTTGAATTCTTCAATTCCTACAATTTAGTCAATAGAACATTCAATGAATTAATTATAAATATTATCGTGACAATTATTACTTCTTTGTTCTTTCTTATACTTTTTCAAATTTTAATTCCTAACCAATTAATAATATCCTCACAAATAAATAGTATTACAAGGTCTATCTCGTTCGCTGGATTTATTGTGATACCAATAATTTATTTTGTCTTACACAATATTGCACCAAAAGTTAATTTAGTAAATAAAAACAGTTTTTATATCATTTTGTTAATTTGGATTTTAAGTTCTCAATTTTTTCTTTGATCACATTTCATCAACAGGATTCATACCAAGTGAATCAAATACAGTATGAATAGTTGTATAAAAAGCTTTAACTATTAACAATCTCTTATTCATAACAATCGTAGATATTGAAGATGAAAAAATTTTATTGTTTGCATAAAAAGAGTTAAATACTTGACATAAGCTGTACGCATATTCAGCAAGATGGTGAGGTTCATTCCTTTCCAAAGATTTAAAAAAATAATAAGGTAATTTTGTTATTTCAAATACAAGATTTCTTTCATCATTATTTAAATTTTCAAAGGGTATTTTATCTTCTGAAACTAAAGATTGTTCCAAAATTTTTTTTGCACGTACTTGTGCATATTGAAGATAAATTCCAGTTTTTCCATTTATGTCTACAAACTTCTCAATATCAAACCTATAATTCTGATTTCTACTTGGTAATAAATCAGAATAAGAAAGTATAGAATTAGCTAACTGTTCAACAAGAGTTTTATTTTTACTTTTTTTCAATAATTTTGCTTTAACATCGTTTAACAATTCCTCCAATTTATAAACACCACCATCTCGTGTTTTTAAAGGTTTGTCATCTTTCCCATTTACTGTTCCATAAGAGATATGAAAAAATTCAGAATTTGATAATTCAAAAAACTTAACTGTCCTGAAAAGCTGAACAAAGTGGTAACTTTGTCTTTGATCAACTACATATAGATACTTATCAAAGTTGCCATTTTGTTCTCTAAAATATACAGTCCCTAAATCAGTTGTCAAATATAGATAAGATCCATCTGATTTAGTTAACAATACAGGGGGATCTGAAGGTTCCTTTGAAAGCAATGCGCCACTCTCATCAAAAACTTTATTTTTTGATATTGCATTATTTATAACTAATTCAGTTTCTTTTACTACGTCGCTCTCACCATAAAACCAATCAAATCTGTGACCAAGCTTATCTAATAGTTTTTTGATATTCTCTACGGATACCTCATAGATAATTTTCCATTCTTTTAATAATTCAGCATTTTCTTCATTAAGTTTTTTTGATATTTGCTTAGCTTCCTCGTAGAAACTATCGTCATCCTCTGCCAACTCAGTGGCTGCAGGATAGATTGTCTCTAAGTCAGTATGTTTTAGTATTGAAATATTAAATTTCATTTTTTTTATATAGGCTAAAATTAAAGCTATTGGCATACCCCAATCTCCTAAATGAATATCAGAGGTAACATTATTTCCTGCTATCTTGTTTATTTTATAAATAGATCTTCCAATATTTAGCGTTCTTAAATGACCTACATGCAGTGATTTTCCAATGTTTGGACCACCGTAATCAATTAATATAGAACTTTTTTTAATATTTAATTCACTCAAATTAACTGATATATTGTTAATTAAATATTCATTACTTAATCTAAGGTTTATAAAATTATTTCCTGCAAATGATATGTTTTCTACAAGCTTGTTTTTTTGTAACTTATTTCTGATTTTAATTTTTATTTCTTCAATACGATTATCAGAAGAAAATTTAACTAAGTTGTTACATTGAATGTCTATATTTTTTATTTGAGAATAGTTTAACTCGATATTTTCAGTGATTGAAAATTTTGAAAGAACGCCAGAAATATCTTCAATTATTGAATCTGTTCCAACTATCATGAAATAATTTTAATAACTATTAAATTGATTAATAATAATTATCTAATAATTTATTTTAAAAAATTATTTGTTAAGTCTGTCTTAATATAATGTTAAAGTGATATCTATAAAATTTAGTAAAAACAAAATCAGACTTACTAAGATAATCCTGCCTGTTTTATTCATCTTTAATTTGAGAGATGTCTTGTTTCCCAAGAATTTCCAACAAGATGATATTGCTGAATTAGAACCAATATTTTTCGATAGATTAATTTGTGCATTTAATTATGGCGATCAACACCCACTTTTCTCTTCCATAATATGGATTTCATCAAGAATTTTTGAATGGCCTGAATATATTGTTTCTGGAATCATAATTTTATTTGCAGTATTTACAATTACTTTATTTTTTGATTTTTTAGAAAAATTATTTAATTACAACCTTGCTCTACTGGGGAGTGTACTATTAATTTCTTCCCCAATTTTTAATACATATACGGTTGGACTAAAACAATATAATTTTGAAATTTTTACAACAGTTCTTTGTTTATGGTTCTTTCAAAACTATCAAAATAAAGAAATCAAAAATAAATATTTTCTATATTTTATAACTGCTTCCGTAATTTTATTTTTATTGTCATTTGTTTCTGCAGTGCCCATTGCAATTTTGATTTTATTTTTATTTAAATCAAACAAAAAATCTATTATCTTAGTTCTTTCGCTGATCGTGTTAACTATCCCGTTACTAGACAATTTGTTAAGTAAATTATCTAGAGTTTCAAATGGAGGATACTGGGATAACTTTTTTATAAATACCATGTCATTTAGTAAGTTTTTAGAATCTTTTTATTTCTTAAATCAATTATTTATGAAATCCATTTTTCCAATTTTCCCACATTCCATCTTTGTGCTTCTAATTTTTATTTCACTTATTACTGTTATATTTCGAAGAAATGAATTTATTTTATTTTCATTTGTTGGCATGATGTTATTATATGTCTTCTCTATGATGAAATTTTATCCTTTAGGTGGTGGAAGAACAGATTTATTATTTTTACCCTTCTCAATAATTTTATTTTTAAATTTTATAGATTTAATTTTTTCAAAATCAAAAATATCTTCTAATCATAAAATATTTTCATATACAGCTATTGTTTATTTACTAGCTGTTATGTTTACTGTTTCAATTTATTATAAAAATGAACCAATAAGTAATGTATTAGCAGATGTAAATATAAAATTTAACAGTACAAATGAAGCAATAATAGTTACAGAAGAACAAAGTAAAGCATTCTTGTATTATTCAAAAAAAGAGTATGGCTATGGTTATAGTCCCACTGGTGATTGTGGTGTTAAAAATAATATTGATAATTTATATATTTCCAAACACTTTGAAAAAGTTGAGCCTTTTTCAGATATTATAAATTATCCAACAGCAATATTAGTTGGTATCGAATTGCCAAATACAATTGGACAATTAAGGATAGTAAGTGAACAATTAATTGACGAAGGTTATATGTTAATTTCAGAAAAAACGTACGAAGGCTCACTTAAATTATTATATTTTGAAAAAGGTTAAATATGGCAACTGAAATTTTTTTAATCTCGACTTCTTTATTTACTGGTGGAGCTGAACGTCAAGCTATTTGGCTAGCTAACTCTTTAAGCAAATCTGGTTATAAAGTCAATCTTCTTATTTTAAAAAAAGGCGATGAACTTAGTTACTTAGTAAACAAAGATATAAATATTTTAAGATTTCAAATTTATTCGTCTGGATCAAGAATATTATTTAAATATTTACGCCTAGCTAGGCTTGCCTTAAAAACTATTTTTAGAATACGTAAAATAATAAATAAAAGTAATGCACAAAATAAAGTAATCATATCTTTCATGTTTCACTCTTATGTTTTTGGATATCTTGCTAAGTTTGCAAAATCTAACGTAAAGCTTGTTTATTCTGTAAGAAGTGATCGATTAAGCAGAAGAACAAGTAGAAAGTCAAAATTAAGACATGCAATCTTTAAATTAATTTCCTATAAAGCTCATGCAATTTTATTTAACTCAATTTCTGGAATGGAAGCATTTAAAACAGAATTAAATAAAAATTTAAATATTTTATATATTCCCAATGGGATGATTCAAATTAATAAACTTGATAACGACAAGATTGCCAATACTATAAAAGATTTTTTAGGACATTCTGAATTGAGGTATGTTGTCTCAGCTAGAGTTGACCCACTAAATAATTTCTCTAATCTGATTGAGGCTTTGAGACTTTTGAGCATAGATAAGACAGATTTTAGATGTGTGATTTTTGGAAGAGGGATTGAAGCCAATGAAATAAAACTAAAAATAGAAAAACTTAATCTTACTGATAAAGTTTTAATGCTAGGAAATATAAAAAATTCATCATCTTATTACCATTTATTCAACTTATTAATACATCCAGCATTTCATGCTGGTTTCTCCAATTCTGTGACAGAAGCGATTCAAGTCGGTTTAAACGTATCTATTGGTAATATCGGTGATACAACTGAAATTTTCGAAGATAGTGAATTGGTATTTGAATCATTCAGCGAACATTCTATTTATGAGTCAATTAAAAATTTTAATAAACTTAACACAGCTGGTAGAAAATTATTAATAGATGTGTCACGAAATAAAATTAATAATCTTTTGGATAATGAAGAAACAATAAAAAAATGGGTAAAAGCAATTGAATAAATTGTTTATTTTTCTTCCAACGCTTGGTTTCGGTGGCGCCGAAATTTCTCTTTCAAGAGTTTCTCAACATTTATCAGACAATTTTGATTTCGATGTCAAATTAGTTATTGCTAAAAAATTAAACGACAAACTAGAATTACAAATTTCAGACACTTTAGATATAGAGTATTTAGATTCATCAAGAACTTTTTTTTCAATAATTAAATTGACTAAATTAATTAATAAAGAAAAACCAGATGCAATATTAACAACACTTCCAACCCCCAATTTTATTGTTACAGTATTAAAAAAGTTGAGGTTAATAAATACTAAAGTTTTTCTAAGAGAGGCCAATTCTAACTATTTAAATTGGAATAAAAATCTAATAAATAAAATTAAAGGTAAGATTGCAGTTTTTTCTTTCAATAACTCTGATGCAAATATTTTTATTTCACATGAATTAAAAGAAAATGTAGAAAAATATATATCTAATAAAAATAATAAAGTGATCTATAACCCTGTTTTTACAGAAGATTTTTTTGATAAAGCAGATGAAGAAATTCTAGATTTAGAATTTATTAATAAAGAAATCTGGATTACGACATCTAGGCTTGAACATCAAAAAGGGTTAGATATTTTATTTAATGCCGCATACAAATTTTTAGACAAAAAGAATTTTATGCTATTGATTGTTGGAGATGGAAGCTTAGAGAATACTTACAAACAAAACTATCCAGACTTACCTTTAAAATTTCTTGGAAATGTTGACAATCCTCTTAAGTACTTAAAATCAGCTGATATATTCTTCTTTCCTTCGAGAAGAGAAGGGTTAGGCAATTCATTGATTGAGGCACAAATCTTAGGTAAAAATATAATATCATCTGACTGTCCTTCAGGCCCTAAGGAAATAATTCATTTATTTAAAAATGGAGTATTATTTGAGTCTGGAAATGTAGATGCTTTATCTGAGTGTATAGAAAATATGGAAATAAAAAAAGATATTAGTATTTCACAAAATGTCATTAATGAATTTTCAGTTTCTGAAATCACCAATAAATACTATCAATTTTTGGAAAGTTCAATCAATTAAATAAATTCATCAGTTTTATCAATATACAATTATAATTACAAATTAATGGACGCAATTGATAAATACTTAAAAGAGTCAGCAGATGTCGCAGCAGAGCAAATTAATTTAAAACCAGTTTTTCTCGAAATTGCAGAACAAGTATTTGATAAAGTCAAAGATGGAGGCACAGTATTTTTTTGTGGTAATGGAGGTTCAGCCGCTGATTCCCAGCACTTAGCTGCAGAGTTAATAGGAAGATTCAAAAAAAACCGAAAACCAATTAGTTCTATAGCTCTGACTACAGATACTAGTATCATTACATCTACAGCAAATGATTTTTCATATGAAGATATATTTTCTAGACAACTACTCGGCTTAGCTAATGAGAAAGATGTTTTAATTGCAATTTCTACAAGTGGTGAAAGCAAGTCAGTTTTAAATGCGGTTGAGATTGCAAATTCTATCGGGATGCTAACGATTGGATTTACAGGACAAAAACAAAATCAATTATGTAATTTGGTTAACTATAAATTACAAATACCATCTCATGAAACTGGAATCATACAACAAGGCCACATCACATTTGGTCAAATGCTATGTTTATTTTTAGAAGAAAAATTATTTAATTAAGTAATAATTTATTAATTATGGTATTTAAATTAAAGGAGTTTGAAGCAAACTCTCCAGGAATTATAATATTTTCTCATAAAGAATTTATAAAATATTCAAAGTACAAATCGTTTAATAAAATTTTAGATAATTATAAAGAAAACTATTTCTACGGAGTTCACTGGGGAGCTTCGTACGAAGATACATCTAATTACAACTTCAAAAACATTGATATAAATTTTTGTTATCCTGAACAATTACCTGATTTAAAGAATCAAAAAATACTTCAATTTACAACACGATCATTCATACCTAGTGAGATTTTTAATGATAATGAAAATATAGATAAAATATATGATGTAGTAACTGTTACAAGAAAAGTAAATGCAAAATTTAATAGAGATCTATTCAATATCAGTAAAGAACTAATAACATCTAATCCAGATGTGAAGATACTAATACTTGCCTCAGACATAAATTATGTTAAGTCAAATTATGATCATTTATTCGATGAAAATTATAAAAATATTTTGGGTGTTTATAATAAAAAAAACATTGAATTAATTACTTTTAAGAAACTCCCAGATCAAGAACTGGTAGCAAAATATCTGAAAAAATCCCGGGTTTTTTTATTCACTTCAAGAAAAGAAGGAGTTGCAAAAGTAACTGCTGAAGCAGCCCTGTGTAATTTACCTGTAATTATTTATTCGAATTTTTTTGGTGGAGCAAGAGCAGGAATAAATTCTAATTATTTGTTTGAGTATAATTCGGTAAAACTAGCAGTTAAAAAAATTAATCAACTCCTAATTTCTCAAGATAATATAAAAAATAAAGTTAAAAATGTTGCTTCTGAAAACCTAAACAACATTAAAAATATTAGAAATTTAGATACTGAGTTAAAAAACTTTTTTTTAAGTCAAAACAAACCGTTCATAGGTGAACTAGATACAGTAAATCTAAAAAATAGGATGAATAGTTTCTTAAAAGAACTCACAAATCAATATGTTGTTGAAAACAATGATTTAAAATCACTTTTTGCATTAAATAATTATTTTCATAACTTATGTGTCGGTAATTTCAGGTTATCAAGAATGTCAATTTTTATTGACTCACTTTTAAACAAAAGAGTAAAATTGAGTTCTAGAGACATTCTATTTAAATTGAGTCCAGTATGGTTAATAAAGAGCATTAGAAGAAGAAACTATTTAAAGAGAGAACTTCCTTATGAGTAAATTGAATTTTAGCAATTTAACTCTAAATTATTTAATATCAAATTTTTTTCCAAGAGCTGCAAGTCTTGTATTGTTACCAGTTTTCTTGAGACTAATGGAAATTGAAATATGGGGTGAAATATCATTACTACTGGCTTTCCAAATTGTATTTGTTAATATTTTTTCATGGGGCCTTGATTCACTCAGCTATAGAGTCTTTCAAGACTTTGAAAATGACAAAAAAAATCAATTTATAAAAAGAATCACAAAAAAATTTTTTGTCTACAACTTAATTTTTCTAATAATATTAGAGTTTGCATTAAATACAAACCTAACAAATATTTTTAATATTGATTACGGTCTTCCATTCAGGTTGACTGTTCTAATTGGAATACTCCTTTCTTTTACTAGACTCTTAACAAGTCTTTATAAGTCAATTAATGAATCTGTAGTTATAAGAAATTCAGTTTATCTTGAGTCCATTCTTATACCTGTTATTCAGTTGCTATTAGTTTCTTTAGTAATATATTTTTACGGTTTTGAAGACAGAATGATTGTAAGTTCATATTTTGTTGGTCAGTTTTTTGGGACTTTAGTTAAGCTTGTTTATTTAAGATCCAAATCGAGTCTTTTGTTTTCTGTTGTAGATAAACAGACTATAAATATTAGCCAAAAAATGCAGAAAAATTATTCAAACTTAAGTTACATTTACGCATTGTTCTCAATGTTATTGACATGGCAAGATAGATTTTTTCTCTCGAAATACTATACATTGGAAGAAGTTGCAGAGTATTCGACTGTATATAGACTTGTTGATTTACATGGAGTCTTTGTCGGTGCTTTTGTTGCAGCTTTTGCTCCAATTTTATGGTCTGTTAATACGAATAAAAAGCAAAGTTTATATTTGTTTAAACTTATCATTTCTATTTCAAGCTTGATAGGATGTCTTGGAGTTTGTATCTCAGTATTAATTGGACCACTCATACTTCCTTTAAAATACCAAGAAGCTTTAGTAATAATTCCATACTTATCCATTGGTATGATTATTGGAAGTTACGCAGGCTTGTACGGTTTACTACTTGACAAAAACTTCAAAGTAAAAATACGAGTGTATTCAATGGCACTTGGTGCATTAGTGAACTTTTTGTTTATTTATTTTACAATTGAAAAGTTCTCTATACTTGGATTATCAGTTTCTACGTCTGCAGGATATTTTGCAGTTTTTCTTATCAACTATTTATATGTAGAAAAAGAATATAAATCTCTTTTGTGGAACAAAGAATCTTTGATCTCTTTTTTTATTATTGTTTTATTTATGATTATTTATAGAGATGTATGGTTTTTAAATTTATTTTTTCTTATTCTTTCGGTGTTAATATTAGGTTACATAGTTTATCAATTGAACAAATTATTAAATATCCAAAATAATAATTTTTCAAAGCTGGAGGATTGAATGTTTAAAGCGACTGCGTACTTGTTAAATTCTATTTTGAAAGAAATTTTAGATTCAATTTATTGGAGAAAACTACCTAAGAATGAATTTACAGAAAAAGGATTTGTAATTATCGAAGATTTTTTAGATGAGGAGTTTTGTGATGAATTAGTAAAAGTTGGTATGCAAAATATAAAAGAAAAATCGCAAATGATTTCAGATAATGTGTGGATAAATGTAAGAGCTGAGGCAGCTGATGGAAAAGACAGTAAGGTTAAAAATATATTTAATTTTAATCTATTAAACGACAGGTTAAATGACTTAATAAATTCAAATATTTTAACTGAGCAATTAGAAAATCATTTAGGGGACAAGGTAACTTTAAAAACTTGTTCTTTACAAATTGATGAACCTGATACTAGAACTAAGAGAAGCTGGCATGTTGATAGAAACCCACCCCCAACTTTTAAAGCTTTTATATATTTAACAGACGTAGAATCAGAGTTAGAGGGCCCTTATTGTGCTATTCCAGGTTCACATAAATGGCGAATGAAAAGGTTGTTAAATATATTTACAAATTTAATAAAAGGTTCAAAACGGTCTGATATGCATAGGTACTTCGGTGAAAGGGATGACTTTTTTCTTGCAAAAAAAGGAACATTAATATTTTCAACACAGACTCTTTTTCATAGAGGTAGCCCAAAACATGATAGGAAAACTAGGTATATGTTGATTAATTATTTTAAAGCTGTACGTTATGACGATGGCAAAGATTTTGTATTAGGTAAGCCAGAAGAATGGATGATGAATTAAGTAATCATGCCTGAAGTAAAAACAGCAATTTTAACTGGAGGAAGTGGATTTTTAGGAAGATATTTTGTTGAAGGTTTATCAAAAAATCACAACTCAATTTACGTTTTAGATACCAAACCCTTTGATAAAAAATTGGTAACAGAATTTAATAATTTGAATGTTGAATATTTTAATGTAAATGTATCTAATGAAAATGAAGTTGTAAACTTTTTTGAATCCATAAAAGAAAGAAACATATTTTTAACTACATTGATAAACGCAGCAGCTAGTAATCCAGTTGTAACATCTGAAGGCATGGAAGGTAGCTCTAAGTTTGAAGATTTTGAAGTCACAAGTTTTGAGTATTCTGTTACCGCATCTCTATTAGGAAGTTCACTAATGTGTAGAGAGTTTATTAAATACATATCTGAGAAAAATTTGAATTATGAAAAATTTATATTAAATATCGGTTCAGATCTGTCAGTCATAGCACCTGACAACAGAATATATGGAAAAAATAAGAACAATGAAGATGTATTCAAACCGGTAGAATATTCAATATCTAAACATGGCATTCTAGGATTAACAAAATACCTTGCAGTTTATCTTGCTGATAAAAATTACAGAGTAAACACACTTTCTCCAACTGGAATTTTTAATAATCAAGATGAAGAATTTGTAAAAAATTTTTCAAAAACAGTACCGAGTGGAAGGATGCTTAACCCAGAAGAGATTGTATCTCATGTATCTTACCTTACAAGTTCTGATTCACAATTTTTAACTGGACAAAATATTATAGTTGATGGAGGACGATCAATTTGGTGAAAACAGGTTTTGCCCGCCATCTAGAATGATTTCCGTATTTACAACATTTTTATTTTCAATCAAGTAGTTAATAGAATTAAAGATATCTTCAGGATATATCCAGTCTCCTCTTGGCATGGTTTTCTTCAAAAAATTTTTTTCTTCTATTTCATTTTTAAATTTTTTACGCCAAACAGAATCTTGATGCATGATATTACCAGGAAGAATTGAGTTTACACGAATCCTATATTCTACAAAATCTTCTGCCAATGCTCTTGAATATTTCAGCATCTCAAATTTTGATTGTTCATACTCTTCAGAGCATTTAAAATTTTCCAGAGCACATATAGAATTTATAAAAGTCAAACTTTCGATAATTTTAAGCATTTCAGGTATTGCCTTTAGTTCTTCTACAAAATTTACAGCTGTATACAGGTTTTGTTGAATAAGCTCTTGTTTCCTGTCCTCAATAGATTTTTTGTTTGAACTTCCTTGTCCAGCATTTAAAATTATATTCCTTGCAATATTGCCAGTATTATATAAATCGTTAACAAGATTTTTAACCTCATCTTTATTGCTCAAATCACATAAAAAATCTGATTGTTTACTTTTAGATCTTGAAACACCTATGACTTTAAATCCATTTGATTTAAAAAGTTTGTACAAACTTTCCCCAAGTCCTCTTGAACTCCCTAAAACAAGTATGTCTTGAAAATTAGAGTATTGCATTTTCTACAAACTTTCTATATTTCGTCATTAACTCAACATCATCCATGTGAGGTATTCTACTTGCCTGAATAATGAGATTTTTATTATACCCTTTGTATTTTAGTTCCTTTAATACATCAGTAACTTTTGCGTCTCCTTCCCCCAAAGGTACAGTTGGACCTTTAAAAGTTCTGTCCTTAATATGCACATTTTCTATTAAATCAAAATAGCTATTAATTTCTTCTTGAAAATCGTAACCTTCATATGCACTATTTCCAATGTCATAGTTAATTCTAAAAATGTTTTTATCTATTGAATCAAAAATTAAATTAATATTTTTAGAATCTAAATCACTCTCGATGCAAACTCTTATGTTTTCAGGTACCAGTTCTTCTATTTTTTTTAAAAGAAATATTTGCTCTGAAATTTTCAGTTTCCTTATACTTTTGCTTTCTAATAAAGGAAGCACATAAATTGAGATATTTAATTCTGACATTTTTGTAAAAACTTTTTCCATATGTACAAGTATTTGTTCAGAAAATATGTTGGTATTTTCATTTTGTAAAAAAAAATCATCTGACAAACTTCCAATAGTAATTTCATTGTTTTCTAATACAGTTTTTACGTAGTCTGAATTTATTAACAAAGGGTTGCTTGAAATACTTTCTTTGTCTACTACCCATTCAATTAATTTAAAATTTATTTTATTTGCAATAGCTAGTTCTTTTTCCCAACCTAGAGCAGGAAACTCTTGTACCGCAGCATGCAAGGGCTTAACTAATCTACCTTGCATAAAACCTATATTCATTGCTCTTCAAAAAATAATTTATCAGAAATTGCTTTATCATCAATAAAAATATCAGCTTCAGGCTTTCCAAATATCAATTTATGATAGTTTACTCCCCAGTCTTTAAGTTGTTGCTTTGTTAAATGTGTCCAATCGAATTTTGTAGTACTGCCTCTGGCCGTAAAAATTATTATTTGATGCCCTTCATTAAACAAGTCATTTATAATTTTAATTCTCTTTGTTAAGGGTTGAGCTTTTTCGTAGTCTCCATTCGTATTAGTGCAAATGGTCCCATCAACGTCAAAACAATAATTCACAACCAGTATCTTAACTTTTTAGCAATTATTTCTTCTTGTTCTGTAATAGTCTTTACACCATCTCCTAACACTACAGGTACTTTTCTAACCATATCAACTAAATTTTTTAGTCCAACTTCTTCTAGCGATGCTGCTTGGTCAGACCCATAGGACGATCTATCTTTTGTAATATGTCTTTCTATAGCTGTTGCACCAAGACATGCAGCAATTAAAGACGGAGATACAGACGGTTCATGACCAGAGTAACCTACTGGAAGATCAAATTTTTCTTTTAGTGTTGTAATGCATTTGAGGTTTAGGTTTTCCTCTGGTGATGGATATTCAGAATTAGTATGCATCAAAGTAATTTTGCAATTATTTCTTTTAAATATATCTACAACTTGTTCTATTTCATTAATAGTTGTCATTCCCGTTGAAACAAAAGTTGGTTTTTGCTCCTTTGCAACATGTTCAACAAATTCAAGATTTGTTGCCATTGCAGAAGCAATTTTGTTAATTGGAATATTGAATTCATTTAAAAAATTTTGACTTGGTATGTCCCACGCAGAAGCAAACCAAATAATACCAATTTCTTCTGCAAAAGAATCAATCTCACGGTAGTCGGATTCATCAAATTCCAAACCTTCTTTTTGTTCTCTTTGGGTAGTTCCCCATGGTGAATCACGATGCTCCTTTAAAAAATCTTGAGTATACACAATATCTATTGTTCTTTTTTGAAACTTTACTGCATCACAGCCAGAATCTTTAGCAATTTTCATTAATTCTTTTGCAAGTTCTAAATCACCATTATGATTTATTCCAATTTCAGCAATTATGAATATTTCGTCACCTATTTTTGAATCATTATCAAAACCAGATATCATATGAAATTACCTTTCTCTGTTTTCATTAATTATATGCTCAATTATATTTTTGGTACTAAAATCTGAATCTATATTAATGAACTTTTGTGCTTTAAGAAGCTGAATAGAAAAAAGATTATTTTGAAATGTTAAATCATTATTTAATTTTGAAATTCTACGATTTAAATCTTCAACATTTTTTACTAAGCTCTCACTAGAAAGATACTCGTTTTCATAATTGTCAAACGGCCAAAGTAAAGTATACAACTTACCTAGAAAAGGAACTTCATGAACTGACGAAGAAGGTCCAGAAATAATACAATCATTATTTTCAACATCAATTTCAATATCCGTTGCATTTAATATTTTTACATTTTTTAAACCCTCATAATTTTTATATTTTTCATAATCATCTCTAGGGTGTATCTTTATATTTAATATATATTTTTCTATAAGATCTGAATTTACAATTTCTGATATAATTTTAGTCTGCCACGAGTCTTCCCATTTAATATTATGGTATGAAGCAGCAGATGTTAAATAGAGTAAGTTTCTTATATTTTGTGGTTTGTAGGATTCAGAAATTTTATGTTTTGTGACCATCTTTGAGTATCTAGGTACACCAAAGTTATAAATTGAATTTTTTTGATTTGTAAAATTTTCTAATTTATTTTTAGGATTCTCACCAGTCGTAAAATAACCACTTACATTTTTTAAAAATTTATTTTTAGGTTTAAGATCTTCTTGGGAATCAAGATATAGATAAATTTTTACACCAGCTTCAATAAAATAAGTATTTTTAAATTTTTTGTTGAATTTTTTTGATAATAGCCCTTCATAGAAACCACCTGGAGAAAATATGTATATGTCATATTTCTGTTCATATTTTCTAATAGTAAAAAATTTAGTAAATAGGAATAGTAACTTACTAGGTTTTTTCAAGTTTCTAATATTTGTAAAAATTGATCTTTCCTTAACAACAGAAATATTGTCAGAAATTTTTATCTCAGACAATTGCTGTGAGTATAAAGAACGAAGATCAAGCAATGTAATTTTATATTCACTATTTTTAGACAATGATTCTGCGATAGGAATAACGTTATCCATTCCCTGATTGTTATGAAAGCTCATTAAATACTTCATTTTTTTAATACTAATATGTGTATAGTAAATAATATCTTATGAACGATATAAACCCTATTGCAATTATTTTGGCACGAGGTGGAAGTAAAGAGATTCCAAATAAAAACCTTGAGACTATCAACAAAAAATCTCTTTTAGAAATTTCAGTTAACCAAATAAAAAAATCAATCAATATTGATGTGTTTGTATCTTCAGATGCTGATAACATTCTTGACGAAGCTATTAATCTTGGATGCATTGCAATTAAACGTCCAAGCAATCTTTCAGAGGATGACAGCTCATCTGAGGAAGCATTAATTCACTCAATTGATTATATTGAAAAAAATATTGGTAATGATTTTGATACAGTTATATTTCCACAGCTTACTTCACCTCTCAGACATTATCGAGACTTTAAAGATGCTCTTGCTTTATACATTGAAGGAAATTACGATTCGCTCTTTTCTTCAAATGATGCCTTGGATTTTCTTTTATGGAAAAAAGATAAATTCGGTGAATTAATGGAACTTAATTTTGACAACAAAAATAGAAAACCTAGACAAGATAAAGAATCGCAACTTATCGAAAATGGTTCTTTTTATATTTTCGACAAAAATAAATTTAAAGTGTACCGAACAAGGCTATTTGAATCAATAGGAGAGTATAGAATGGAATCATGGCAATTATTTGAAATTGATAATTTTCAAGATTTAGAGTTGTGCAGGCATATATCTAAAATTAAAAATAGCGATGGAATTTATGGATAGTAATAGAAAAGTTTGGATAAACGGACAACTCTTGCCGGAATCTGAAGCTAAAGTCCCAATCTATGATTCAGCTTTAATGTTTGGTGATACAGTTTTTGAAATGACAAGGTCATTTAACCAACAACACTTTCTTCTCGATGAACATATTGACAGATTAATTGCATCTGCAGAATTTGTTGAAATTAAAATCCCATACACAAAACAACAAATATTTAATGCCATTGATGAAGTTTCTGAATATCACAAAAGCGTATTTACAACTGATGACGAGCATAGGTTAATGATTAATCTTACAAGAGGATTGTTAGGTATTTATGAAAATAATGTTGATTTTTCATTGAAAGGTCCAATTCTAACAATTGCTAATTTTCCTTTAAAGTGGACAGTGTCTGGAATGTCCGAATATTTTACAAAAGGAATTCATGCAGTTGTTTCCAATCAGAAAATGATTCCTGACTTTCTCTTAAATGCAGCAGTTAAAAATAGAAGCCGCCTTCATTATATGATGGCGAATCTTGATGTCTCAAAAATGAACCTTGAAAGAGGCTGGGCATTGCTAGAAGATTTAGAGGGAAATATTTGCGAAGGCACTGGTTCGAATATTTTCTTTGTTAGCAATAATGAAATATTTACTCCAAAACCCAGAAATATGCTCAGAGGAATTTCTAGACAATACGTTATTGATTTAGCAAGAAAAAACAATATGAAAGTTAACGAAGAGGATATTACTCAAGACGATTTTCAAAATTTTTCTGAAGCATTCTTCACTGCTACTCCTTTTTGCATGATTCCTTGTTTTAAATTAAACAATCATGTTCTAAATTTTCGACCAGAAAACGGTGTCTTTAATAAATTATTAAATTTGTGGTCAGCTGAAGTTGGAGTAGATATTGAAAAACAAATATTTAATTGGAATCAAGAAAAAGACTATTTAGGCAGTACATCTACACCGTATAAATTTAAAAAATAATTACTTAAAATTTTTTGATTTCAAACTGTCTACAAAAATAATTATCAAAAAAGGTTCAACTAAAACGCGAATTCTAGAATTACCAAACGGCACAATTGCAGAAACCAAAATATAGCCAAGAGTTATAAACAAAGCATTTACAATAAGCTGGTTTTTATTTTTACTCAAGATGCTTCTTAGTAATGAAAAATTGATAACTACAACATAAACTAATGAAAATATCCTAATGAACAAGTTGATATAATTGTTGTTACTTACATTCTCCCAATTTGATCCTCTGATGCCAAACATATTCCAGATAGTACTTCTAGATAGTGAAATAAATTTACATTGGATATTGTTAAACAGCCCTTTTCGGGAGTCATTTTTAAGCTCATTTATTAGGATTTTAGAATTATGCTCTCGAGTTAAGTCATTATCTAACAGCCAATTTTCAAAAACATACCCTGGTTCTGAGACTTCTAATTCATTGAAATCATAGTTTTCACAAATATTTTTACTTGCTTCATTAAACCACTGCATGTGAAAATAGCTACTAGATGAATAGAAACTCGTTTCATACTGTACAAAGTTATTTATGTAAATTGATCCAATTAAGATTAAGGGAATAAAGCTAATTTTAAGATATTCGATTATTTTGTTATTTTTTCTAAATATTAAAATTATTAGATATAAGAGTAATACGTAGACTGCTAATGGTTTTAATATTCCAAGTAAACCAATTGCAATGCCAGTTAAGATATATTTTTTTTCATCAAAGAAATAAAAAGACAGGAAAAAAAATGTTGTAGAAATACTTTCTGTCATAATTTGAGAAGAACTTATTAGTGAATTTGGGTTGATTAAAAACAGAATGCAACCAATGTAAGCAACATTTTTATAAAAGTATTTTTGTAAAATTTTGTAGATTAACCATATCGTAATTACATCAAAAATAAAATTTAGAAATATTAGAGAACTTTTATCTAAAAATCCTTGAAATAAATTAAGAATTAAAGGGTATCCAGGTAGCCTAAAAGTACTGAGCCAATAATCATATAGATTGTCATTAAAATAAAAATATAAAACATTACTTGAAAGCTCTAGGTAATGATCAGAGTCTTTTGTTAGGTAAATTTTTTCAAATCTTGTTGAATAATCAAGAAATATTAATCTAAACAAAAGCAAAAACCCAATTAAAGATTTTGTTAGTTTTTCCACTTTTTAAGTATAAATTTATAAAATTAATTCTCACCATCATTGATAACAATTAAAGTAAACAATTCAAAAATGCCATTTTTAAGTATTAGAATTACCCAAACAGTGAATAAAACTCTAAAAATAGCAATTATTGTCGATAACGAAATAATTTCAGACTTTCAAGCTGATTTTATTGCTTGGTCACACAAAATAGGCAATATTGATATTTCAAACTATTTATACCTTATTGATAATGAAAAGAAACAATTATTAAAAAAACTACAAACGTTGAATATATTTTCAATAAAGAATCTGAGGAGAAATATCAAGAATCTCATAATATTACTCGAAAAAAATAGAAACATAAAAAATAGTAAATATCACAAAAATTCAATGAGAAAACATAAAATACACTCCTTTAATTTAAAAAAAATAGAGCTTAATTTAGAAGTTTCAAAATCTGAAACTTCTTTCACCGTATCGAAAGACTCGATTAAATTAATAAAAGAAGAAGGATTTGATTTAATTATTAATTTCAGTGAAAAAGAAATTAGTGGTGAGCTGTTAAATCTTTCAAACTTTGGCATAATTTCAATAGATTATGGAAGCAATCTTGACAATATTTCATATCCAATTGGTTTTTGGGAAGTATTAAACAGTGAGATCAAGTCAGGATATTTTATTAAGCAAATTACCAATAATGTTTATTGTCAGAATATTTTGTTTCAAGGGCATATATCAACACAAAAATCTTGGTTGTTGAATTGGGCTGAACTAAATCTTAGGTCTTTTTATTATTTAAAAAAAATTATTCTTGAATTAGGCGTGTCTTCCAAGCTTCCTAAGTCTTTTAAAAATAATCAAAATATTGAAAACTTAAATAAAAATCCAAAAATTTATGAATTAATAAAGTATTTATTCAATAAATATAAAAACAAAATAGAGATTAAAAAGTATAAAAATAAAAACAACAGATTTTTTGTTGGATACCAAGAGATTGGTTGGGAGAGTTTTAATTACACAAGTACAAATTTTATTGAAAATCCAGAAAATAGTTATCTTGCTGATCCATATATAATTTCTAAAAACAATAAAAATTATTGTTTCCTTGAGTCATATGACCTTGTATCAGAAAAGGGCAGAATTGATGTTTATGAACTTACCAAGAATACAAACAAGTATTTAGGGACTGCTATTGAAGAAAAATTTCATTTATCATTTCCATATTTATTAGAAACAGAAAATGAAATATATCTGATTCCAGAAAGTTCAAAAAATAGAGATGTAAGAATTTATAAATGTATCGACTTTCCTTTGGAGTGGAAATTAGAAAATGTAATAATGGAAGATATTGATACAGCAGATTCTATTATTTTTCATTATGAAAATTTATGGTGGCTACTAACAAATGAAGATGACTTAAGTTTAGGAGCTCACAATTATCAACTTAATATATATTATTCAGATAGCTTATTATCAAAAGATTGGAAACCACATAAATTAAATCCAGTAATTCTAGATCCATCCTTTGGGCGTAATGGAGGTTTTATAAAAAAAGATGATAGTTTTTATCGAATTGCTCAAAAATGTGGTTTTAATCAAAAGTATGGAGAAGGAATCACTATAAGAAAAATTCAAGAAATAACAAACGAATCTTACAAAGAAGAAGAAGTTGCAGCTTTTATAAATTTTGATGGTAGTGATATTCTTGGTTCTCATCATTTGTCTTCAAATAATATTTATACAGTTTTTGATGTTTAGAAAATGCAATAATTAAATATTAGAAAAATTGAAATTTAAATTTTTTTAGAATCGTTAATCAACTTTTTTCTATTAAAATTTAAATATTGTGGGATTAGATATAACAAGTTTGTATTTTTTGATACATTCGGTTGAAAAAAATAGTAATAAAGACGCTGTGCTGGCTTTAGGTGATCCAACTTTACACTTCACACATGATGCACTTAATAAATTTCTAAGAAGCTATACAAATGATATAGAAGAATTTCCTCCTGAATATGAATTGAATGGTGAAAATCTATTCAAACACTTAGGATATAAAACTTTTTTGGTACTTGATTTCTATGAAGGTGAAAATGTTGATATTGTTTGGGATTTAAATAATTCTGAAAACCTGCCGACAGATTATTTAAATTATTTTGATTTAGTAATTGATCCCGGAACTCCACATATGGTATTTGATATAAAGTCTTGTTTATATTGTATAAGCAAATTCACAAAAATTGATGGGTACATATATCACATAAGTCCAGGCAATAATTATATGGATAGCGGTTTTTATCAAATCTCTCCGTCGCTATACCAGGATTACTACCATGAAAACAAATTCAAATTGGTTTCCCTCTCATTACAAGCTGATAAAACAATGAAAGAAATTATTCCCTATACAGAAAATGTTTACTACAACCATAAACTTCAAAAAAGATTTAGAAATAATAAAAGAATTAAAGTTCATCAAATCGTTCAAAAAAAATTTGATTTAGAAAATAAGGTGCCAATTTTAAATTATTATTCCACAAATAAGTCTGAAAGTAATTTCTCAAGAGAATATGGGAAAAAAGTATTTTTAAAAGAAAGTAGTGTAAAAAAGATTGCTAAAAAAATTTATTTGTTTGTTTTTAGGAAATAATTTTTTAAAAATTTAATTTTTTTAATATTCTCGCGGATAAAAATAAATTATAAAATCTTTAAAATAATAAAATCTATGTTCAAGAACGAGCCTACCATCTTTAACAGATATAATGTAAAAACCACCTTCTTCGAGTTTATACATATCATTTTCTAGTACAGAAGAATCAAACATTTCCTCATTGATCACACCATTGTGAGATGATACTATTGTATTTTTACCAGGCTCAATTGGAAGGGTTAAATAAAGTTTTCTAAGATCTTTGTAATGTTCTTCATAAATTTCATTGAATGCTCCCCTGTGTATTAATGTTTTATCTAATTTATCATATCCACCAAATGCATATTCTGCAGTTTGCCTACCCCTACAGCTTGGACTTGAGATTGTGAAGCCGATTGGGAATTTTATATCAGTTAAAAGCTCGCCCATTGCTTTTGCTTGAATAATACCTCTTTCATTTAAACAAACAGCATCTTTAAAATAATCAAATTCTGCATACCTACTTTCGTTGTATCCATTTTCATGAACTTCAGACTCTAAGGCATCATACATATGAACATCAATCCACTTATCTCTTTCTGCATGTCTAAAATGTAATATATACCCACCATTCATTATCTCTTCAGCCCAATATCTATCATTATCAGATACTACATATTCTTCTGATACTTCTTCTTCGACAGAAGTTTCAGAAAAATATGATTGAATTTTGTTTTGTATCTTTTGTCTGTTTTCATACAAGCCAACTAAACTTGAGGCCCAAATTGGCAAAACAATAATAAAAATTATTGCATTCCTTAAATTTATATTTTTTTTCATGAATCTATTATTAATTATCTTAATATTATTAACAATTCTCTATTACAAAAAAATAATTTATTTCTCTTATTTTATTATTCAAATCTGTAGTTTGTGGCCAGAGGCAGAATCGAACTGCCGACCCCTTGTTTTTCAGATATGGGCTAACCTTTTGACCTTAGCTAAGTATAACTAATTCTATTTGAATATACGCTCGTTATGTAGAGGCTCTATATCGCAGTTAGCGTGAAGTAAGAGAGACTTCAAAAGTGAGCGTGTCGGAGTTTTGTCGGAGTTATTAACTTTCACAACTTTTTTTTAGATCTGGATAAAGTGACTTTAAGTTTTGAATTCCCTCAACACTTGGGTTTATGTTGATATCACCTTCCCAATATTTGTCTTCAGCTCTTGAATCGTTGCCATCTTCTAGATAATAGCTATATCCTTCTTCCCAGTCTTTCAAACCCCTAATTGTATCTTTGACAATTTCTTTTAAGTATCTGTTGTGTTCATATAATTCTCTTTCTAAACCTGTGCCTTTAATTCCATTATCACTGTCAAAAGTCATATTTTCTAAAGTATTTATTGCTATTTGAAAATCAAATCCATTATCCTCTTCTTCAACAACTTGAATTGTTGCTAACGCTAGTATTTCAAACACTGTATCAACTTTTGTCTCAACTTTAGCAATAAGGCTTTTACATCGAATTATTTCATATTGTGGTTTAGTACTAGTTGTTGAGGTTGGGATGGTAGTTAAAGTAGTTGTTGTGGTTTCTATTGTTGATATTTCACTTGTATTTCCACAAGTGACAAAAAATATTAAAAATAAAATAAAAAATCTTTTCATTTCAATATTGTAACTGAATATTTTTGTCGGAGTTTTTATCTGAGTTATTAAATTAATTTAGAAATTTACTTGTGGCCAGAGGCAGAATCGAACTGCCGACCCCTTGTTTTTCAGATATGGGCTAACCATTTGACCTTAGTTTATTTTACATTAACTTACTTTAAATATCGCTACTTACTAGAGGCTTTATTCGAGCAACTAGAGTATCTACAAACAACTGTCGTAAAGTGATGTGTGCGATTTGTGTGCGGTTTTT
>Ga0163109_10000915_pt1 | contig 23164 bp, 18 predicted proteins | sample CRUFie1St13metaG_FD_108704 | JGI IMG/M metagenome (GOLD analysis project Ga0163109, IMG submission 108704) | Marine microbial communities from the Costa Rica Dome - CRUD Field 142mm St13 metaG | ecosystem: Environmental > Aquatic > Marine > Oceanic > Photic zone | place: Costa Rica: the Eastern... | reverse complement strand
CGTTATAAACCGGCATCAGATATTTTTTTGGTATTTAATAGTAATGAAATTATTTTTCCTTCTATATCAACTGGATGGAACCTAACGTTTAAAATAAATTATTGGTTAAATATTTAGTCTTATAAGGGGACCAAATCTCATCCTCTCCAAAGAAAGTTTTGTTCAATTAAAAGACTATAGTAAATATTCAGTTGAAACAAAATTAGATTTTTCAGAATTGAGTAGCTCTTCTAATATTTCTTTATTGTATGATGTATCCTTTGAAGCTAAAAAAGTACGAATTGAAAAAGAACGAAGAGCATCATAAACACTTAGTGTACTTACAGCAGAATTCTTTCGTCCTGTAAATGGGTATACATCTGGGCCCCTTTGACATGCAGAATTTAAATTAACTCTACAAACTAAATTAGCCAAAGTATCAACCAAAGGAGCTAACTTAGATACATCTCTTCCAAATAAACTAACTTGTTGACCATACTCTGATGCTGCCATTGCATCCAGCGGTTCATCTATTTCACGATAAGATATAATTGGAATTACTGGTCCAAATTGTTCCTCATGATATAAATCCATTTCCTCCGAAACAGGATAGATAACTGCAGGAAAAGAGTAATTTTCTGATAACTCACCCCCTTTTTTATTAATTATTTTAGCTCCTTTTGATTTAGCATCCTTAATCAAATTTTGAATGTAAGCAGGTTTTGAAGGTTCAGGAAGAGGTGTCAAAAAAGAATCATCCCAGGGCATACCAAGTTTTAGAGAATCTACTGCTTTTGAAAAACGGCTATTAAACTCATCAACTATAGATTCATGAACATATAAAACTTTTAAAGCAGTACACCTTTGTCCATTGTAAGAAAGTGTACCTGAAATGCATTCCTTAATTGTATGATCTAAGTCAGCGTCAGGAAGAATAATACCTGGATTCTTAGCCTCAAGTCCTAGGACTAGTCGTAAACGATTTTTATTTGGATGCTGGTCTTGTAAAGAAACTGCTGAAGAACTGTGCCCTATTAATGCAAGAACGTCTATATATCCTGTTTTCATTATAGGAGATGCAATTTTTCTACCTCTACCAAATAAGATGTTTACAACTCCAGGAGGGAAACTTTCTTGGAAGGCTTTCAATAATGGTGCTATCAGTAGAACTCCATGTTTAGCAGGCTTAAAAATTGCAGTATTACCCATTATAATTGCAGGTATCAATAAACAAAAAGTTTCATTAAGTGGATAATTATATGGTCCTAAGCAAAGAACAACTCCTAAAGGACCTCTTCGAATGTGTGCGTATACTCCACCTTGGACATCAAATTTAGCACCCTTTCTATCAATATTTTTGTATGCTTCTATAGTGTCATTAATATAATCAACAGTTCTGTCAAATTCTTTATAAGAATCAGATTTATTCTTACAAATTTCCCACATTAAAAGTTTTACAATTTCTTCCCTATGAAGTTTCATCTTATTGACAAAATTCTCCATACATTTCAATCTTTCACCAACTTTCATTGTTGGCCAAACACCCTGACCTCTATGAAAAGCATCTTTTGCAGCATCAAGAGCTTCAAGTGCTGCTTCGGTTTCCATATCTGGAATAGTACCTAAAAGAGTTGGTGATCCATTTGTTTGAATAACAGAATAGACTTCTGATGTTGCGCCTTTCCATTTTTTTATTTGGCCATTTACAAGGTATTCATCACAAGTCAATGGCTCAATTTCATATTCCTTGGGAATTTGAGCATTATAATTATTCATTTTTTCTTTTTCTTTTTTTGCAATTTTAGATTAAAAATTGAAACAAATCTTGTTTTTTGTTCAAATAATCGAAGCGGAAGTTATGCTTTTTCAACCGTTCTACCAAAAGTGAAAAATCCTCAATGTTCTTTAACTCTATTCCTATTACTGCTGGAGCTATTGTTCTGAAACTTTTTTTAGAAAATTCAAAATGAGTTATATCATCATTTGGACCAAGTATTTGAGTTACAAATTGTTTTAGTGCACCTGAACGATTAGGAAAATTTACTAAAAAATAATGTTTCAGCCCATCATATAAAAGGGCACGTTCCTTGATTTCTGGCATACGAAAAATATCATTATTCCCACCACAGATTAAAACACCAGTATTTTTACCTTTTAGTTTTTCAGTAATTATATCTAGAGAAGCGACTGCTAAGGCACCTGCTGGCTCAGCGATTATTCCATCTTTGTTATAAAGTTCTAGTATAGTTTTACATATTTTACCCTCTGGAACAAGAATAATATCATCTAAACAGGATTTTGAAATTTCGAAAGGTATTTTTCCAACTTGACGAACAGCTGCGCCATCTACAAAACCATCCATTTCTTTTAATGATATTCTCTTTCCATATTGTATTGAGTTTTTCATTGATGGTGCACCTTCAGGTTCTACACCAATAATTTTTGTCTTAGGAGATAATTCTTTAAAAACTGTAATTATACCAGATATTAGGCCACCACCACCGATAGGGACAAGAATATAATCAAATTCTTTTGAAAACTGGTTTAGCATCTCAATTGCAATGGTAGCCTGTCCTTCAATCACCTCTGCATCATCAAAAGGGTGTATAAATGGTTTACCTGAAGATTTTGCAGATAATAATGCTACTTCTTGACAAGCATCGTAGGTATCACCATCAAGAATTATTTCAATAAAATCACCTCCAAACATTCTTACCTGTGAAATCTTTTGTTGAGGAGTTGTAGCTGGCATATAAATCTCCCCCTTAATCTTTAATTTTTGACAAGAAAAAGCAAATCCTTGAGCATGATTTCCAGCGCTGGCACAAACGATTCCATTTTTAATCTGATCTTTTCCTAAAGATGCAATTTTATTGTAAGCACCTCTAATCTTAAAAGATCTAATTTGTTGGACGTCTTCACGTTTTAAATAAACTGATGAATTTATTAAATCTGATAAGCGCTTGCTGTATTCTAAAGGAGTTAATCTTGTAAGACCCTTTAATCTTTTAATGGCACTGTTAACTCCATTTGTAGATGGAAAAGGCTTCATTACAAAATTTTCTTCATTGCAATCATTGATGAACGAAGTTCATAACCAATCATTTCAACTGGGTGATATCTTATGATTTCATTAATATCAATTAGTTTTTTATTATCAACACCAGTATCAATGGAATTGATTCCACTACCAATAACATCACTTTTTATATTCTTCATAAAACTAGCAAGTAAAGGTTTAGCTGCGTGATCAAATAAATAACAACCGTATTCTGCTGTATCAGAAATAATACGATTCATTTCGAAAAGTTTTTTTCTTGCTATAGTGTTAGCAATAAGAGGTGTTTCATGCAAAGATTCGTAATATGCTGATTCCTCTTTAATTCCTGCAGCTACCATTGTGTCAAATGCTAATTCAACACCAGCACGAACAAAAGCAACCATTAATATACCATTGTCAAAAAACTCTTGTTCTGTAATATTCTGATCTGTAATTTTAGTTTTTTCAAAAGCAGTTTCACCTGTTGCTGCTCTCCAAGAAAAAAGATCTTTATCATCGTTTGCCCAATCTTCCATCATTGTTTTGGAAAAATGTCCTGACATAATATCATCCATATGTTTTTGAAAAAGAGGTGTTAAAATTGTCTTTAATTTTTCCGAAAGTTCAAACGCTTTTATTTTAGCTGGATTTGATAGTCGATCCATCATGTTGGTTATTCCACCATGCTTTAATGCTTCAGTAATAGTCTCCCAACCATATTGAATTAATTTTGCAGCATATCCTGGATCTATACCTTCTTCAACCATCTTATCAAAACATAGGATTGACCCTGTTTGTAAAACGCCACAAAGAATGGTTTGCTCACCCATTAAATCAGATTTAACTTCTGCAACAAATGAAGACTCAAGTACACCAGCTCGATGCCCACCTGTAGCATATGCATAAGCTTTTGCTTGCTCAAGTCCATGTCCATCAGGATCATTTTCTGGGTGAACAGCTATCAAAGTCGGAACACCAAAACCTCTTTTATATTCTTCACGAACTTCTGTCCCAGGGCATTTAGGAGCAACCATTATAACAGTTAAATCTTCACGAATTTTCATACCTTCTTCAACTATATTAAATCCATGGGAATATGATAGTGTAGCACCTTTTTTCATTAAAGGCATAACCTCTTTTACAACAGACGAATGGTTTTTATCAGGCGTTAAGTTTATAACAACATCTGCAGTTGGGATTAATTCTTCAAATTTTCCCACTTTAAACTCATTTTTTGTGGCATTTAAATATGAAGGTCTTTTATTTTCAATTGCAGAGTTTCTTAGTGCATATGAAATTGTTAGTCCTGAATCACGCATATTTAATCCCTGATTAAGACCTTGAGCACCACAGCCAACTATAACAATATTTTTCCCTTTTAGTGTTTTAATTCCATTTTCAAATTCTGAAGCTTCCATAAATCTACATTGACCTAATTGATGAAGTTGATCTCTGAGCGATAATTGATTAAAGTAATTTGACATGATTTGTATTAATTATTTTTTTTAAAAGTATTTAATATTTCTGATATTCCCATTTTAGCTTTTGTTACCGAGATCCTTCCAGAACGAACAAATTGTAGAAGTCCATATGGCTCTAAATCTTTTCTTAATTTTTCTGTCTCTTCTCTAAAACCAGTTAATTCAATAACAAAAAATTCAGGTGAAACAGTAACAATGGTTGCATGACTTGATTTAATAATGTTTTGAATGTGTCTTTCTTCAAATAATGAACTTGACTTAACCTTATATAAAGCGTTTTCTTGAAAAATAGTTTCCTCATCAGTATGATAAAAAGCTTTAATTACATCTACTTGTTTTTCAATTTGTTGAACAATTTTTCTTACTCTCTCCGAGTCTGTATTCACTACGATAACAAAGCGAAAGACATCTGAAATTTCTGAGGCAGACGTTGAAAAACTTTCTAGATTAATATGTCTCTTTAAAAAAATTGCAGAAATCCTGTTAAGTAAACCAATATTATTTTCCGCATAAACTGATATAGTATAAGTTATATTTTTCATGTTATTCTAATCTAATATCCGAAACACTTGCCCCCGAGGGTATCATAGGAAAAACATTATCCTCTTTTTCAACACATATTTCTAGAAAAAATGGTTCTTTAGAATCTATCATTTCTTTAACTGCTTTATCTAAATCTTTTCTCTTTTCTACTCTTTTTGCTCTTATTCTATACCCTTTAGCTATAGTTACAAAGTCTGGATTTACCATTTCAGTTGAGGCATATCTTTTATCGAAAAATAACTGCTGCCATTGTCTAACCATACCTAGAAAATCATTATTTAGCACAACGATTTTCACTGCAATTTGTTGTTGAAAAATAGTACCTAATTCTTGAATTGTCATTTGATATCCACCATCACCTATAACCGCAACAACTTCTCTTTCTATTGCACCCATTTTTGCACCTATGGCTGCAGGCAGAGCGAATCCCATAGTTCCTAAACCGCCAGAAGTAACATTACTTTTTGATCTAATAAACTTTGCATATCGGCATGCTACCATTTGATGTTGTCCTACATCTGTAACGATTATTGCATCGTTATTTGAATGCTTATTAATTATTTTTATACTTTCTCCCATTGTCAATCCATCTTTACTAGGAAATAAGTCGGAGTGTATAACTTTATCATATTCAATTTTATCTAATTCATCGAAACGTTTAATCCAATCTGGATATGTTTTTGTTTCTATGTTATTAATTAATTCCTTTAAAGAAATCTTACAATCGGAGATCAAAGCTAAATCTACATGAACATTTTTGTTTACTTCAGCAGGATCAAGTTCTAAGTGTATGATTTTGGCTTGTTTAGCATAAGTTTTTAGATCACCTGTTACCCTATCATCAAATCTCATACCTATAGCTATGAGTAAGTCACACTCATTAGTTAAGATATTTGGAGCATAATTTCCATGCATACCAACCATACCTCTGTTTAAAGGATGATCTGTAGATATAGCTGAAAGGCCCAATATGGTCCAGGCAGCGGGTATACCAGATTTTTCTAAAAAAATTTTTAATTCTTCTTCAGCATTACCTAGTATGACTCCTTGTCCCCAGACCACAAGTGGTTTTTCAGATTTATTGATCAACTCAACCGCTTTTTCAACTTCTTTATTTGAAAGTGTTGTAATTGGCGTATAACTTCTAATACCAGAACATTTTTGGTATGAGTAGTCAAAAGTTTCAAACTGTGCATCTTTTGTAATATCGATCAAAACAGGACCTGGCCTGCCTGTACGGGCAATATAGAAGGCCTTAGCCATAATTTCTGGTATTTCACATGCTTTGGTAATCTGATAATTCCATTTTGTAACTGGTGTTGAAATTCCAATTATATCTGTTTCTTGAAAAGCGTCAGATCCTAACAAATGAGATGCAACTTGGCCTGTTATGCAAACCATTGGTGTAGAATCGATTTGTGCATCAGCAATACCTGTTACTAAATTTGTTGCTCCTGGACCAGAGGTTGCCATAGCAACACCAACCTTGCCTGAGGTTCGAGCATATCCTTGAGCTGCATGTGTTGCTCCTTGTTCATGTCTTGTTAATACATGATGAAGTTTATCTTGAAATTTAAAAAGTTCATCATAGATAGGCATAATAGCACCACCTGGATAACCAAAAACTAAATTGGCATCTTCAGCAAGTAACGATCGAATAACAGCTTCTGCTCCTGTGATAGCAATTTTTTTTGGCATTAATTGATCTTATTTTTTATTCTCATATTTATTTAGAATCTGTTACACAGCCTTCTGAAGCATTAGAAACGTTTTTAATATATTTAAAAAGAATCCCGCTTTTAAATTTGTATGGAGGTTGTATCCACTTAGACTTTCTATTGATAAGTTCCTTATCACTAACTTTTAATGTAATTATATTTTGTTCTGCGTCAATAATTATTTCATCACCATCCTCTACAAGTGCTATATTTCCTCCTTCTTGAGCCTCAGGAACAATATGTCCCACTACAAATCCGTGTGTACCACCTGAAAATCTTCCATCAGTTATTAATGCAACACTTTTTCCAAGACCTGCTCCCATAATTGCAGCTGTAGGCTTTAACATTTCTGGCATACCTGGTCCACCTTTTGGTCCTTCATAGCGAATCACAACAACATCACCTTTTTTAACTTTCCCACTTTTTATACCATCGTTTGCTTCATACTCTCCATTAAACACACGAGCAGGTCCTTTAAAAAGTAAACCTTCTTTTCCTGTAATTTTTGCAACAGATCCCATGGTTGCAAGATTCCCTTTCAAAATACGAATGTGTCCAGTTGATTTTATTGGTTTTTCTATCGGACGAATAATGTTTTGATTTTTTTCCAATCCAGGAACTTTTGAAAGGTTTTCTGCTAAAGTTTTTCCTGTAACTGTAATACAGTCTCCATGGAGCATTCCTAATTCCAGCATATATTTCATTACAGCTGGTACACCACCAACTGCATGCAAATCTTTCATAAGATACTTCCCACTGGGTTTTAAATCTGCTAAAAAAGGTGTTGTATCACTAATTTTTTGAAAATCATCTATTGAAAGCTCTATTTCGGCAGCCTTTGCAATAGCTAAAAAATGAAGAACTGCATTTGTAGAACCTCCTAGAACTGCAATTAATCTTAATGCATTTTCTAGAGACTTTTTTGTTACAATATCTCTTGGTTTTAAATCATGTACCAATATATGTTTTAAATATTCACCTAATGATTCGCATTCCTTTTTTTTATTTGAACTTATAGCAGGATTGGATGAGTTATAGGGCAAAGCCATGCCACACGCCTCTATGGCAGAGGCCATCGTGTTTGCTGTATACATGCCCCCACAAGCACCTGCACCTGGACATGCGTTTTTGATAATATTTTTAAACTCTTTTTCATCAATTTTACCTGATACTTTTTCTCCCCAGGCTTCAAAAGCAGAAACTACATCAAGCTCCTTATCATTGTGACATCCTGCAGAGATTGTTCCACCATAAACTAAAATTGATGGCCTATTTAATCTTAATAATGCCATTAATGCTCCAGGCATATTTTTATCACACCCTACTATAGTAACAACTCCATCGTATGACATGGCTTGTACAACAGTTTCAATTGAATCAGCAATAACATCTCTTGATGGAAGAGAAAATCGCATTCCAGGTGTACCCATTGAAATTCCGTCGCTCACCCCAATAGTATTGAAAACTAATCCTACTAGAGATTGAGCATTAATACCCAATTTAATATCTTGTGCCAAATCATTCAAATGCATATTACAAGGATTACCCTCGTAACCCGTGGATGCTATACCTATTAAAGGTTTTTTAAAGTCTTCATTTGTAAGTCCTATAGCATGAAGCATTGCTTGAGCAGCAGGTTGAGTTGGATCTTGTGTTACAGCTTGGCTAAATTTATTGAGCTTCATCTATAAAAATTATAACACTAATATAATTTTTGTTTAAAATTTAAATTAACATCCTAATTATTCTGTGTTATACTCAAATATTAATATTAACATTTAATTAACTGATTTACAGATAGTTTATTTTAGTTTTTTAATACACTCAACTACTACAAAAAGTATGGTTGTTTTTTTCTGTTATCTTTGAATTCAAAAAACTAGGTTATGAATCAATCTTCAATTATAGCCCTTAGAGAGAAGCATGAAAGGTTTTTTAAAAGTCATAAAAATGAGTCAGTCAAAGTTCGAATTCAATTTCTTAAGAAATTAAAAAAAGAGCTTTTAGCGAGGGAAGATAATATTTACGAAGCATTGTATAATGATTTAAAAAAACCAATTTTTGAGGCTTACACAAGTGAATTTTTGATGGTTCAAAAAGAAATTGAAATATTTATCAAATATTTGAAAGATTGGTCAGCCCCTAGGAGGGTCTCGGGAAGTCTTATTAATTTTCCTTCACAGGACTTTTTACTCTCAGAACCATATGGAACAGTTCTAATGATCTCTCCTTGGAATTATCCTTTTCAACTGGCTATGGTACCTTTAATAGGTGCAATCGCAGCGGGCAATACTGTTATACTAAAACCATCTGAGTCAGCACCATACACTTCAAAAGTATTAATTAAAGTTCTTAACAATGTTTTCCCAACAGAATGGATTAGTGTTGTTGAAGGTGATGCTAAAGTTGCACAAGAATTATTAAAAATACAATGGGATTATATTTTTTTCACTGGTAGCACCAGCATTGGAAAAAAAGTTGCCAAAGCTGCTGCAGAATACCTAACACCAATTACTTTAGAACTAGGTGGAAAAAGTCCTTGTATCGTTGACGGATCTGCACCTTTACAAAAAACGGCAAAACGCATTGTTTGGGGTAAATTTCTTAATTGTGGACAAACTTGTATAGCCCCAGATTACATTTTAGTAAAATCAGAATTTAAAGATGATTTAGTCCATGCAATTATTAATGAAATAAAAAACGCTTTTGGGAATGATGCAAGCAAATCAAATGACTATGGGCGTATTATTCATAAGAAACATTTTAAAAAATTAGTATCTGATATAAATAATCAAAACGTAATCTATGGAGGAAAAAATAATATTGAGGATTTATATTTTGAACCAACTGTAGTAGATAGTCCTTCTGTGGAGAGTTCTTTAATACAAGAAGAAATTTTTGGTCCCATATTACCTGTTTTGAGCTATAAAAACTTCGATGATATTGATCAAGTCCTGTCGGAATTAAAAAATCCTTTAGCTTTTTATGTTTTTAGTCAAAACAAAAAATTTATTAATTCGGTAATGAAAAAATATCCTTTTGGTGGTGGTGTAGTTAATGATTCAATAGTTCACTTCACAAATCCCGAACTACCTTTTGGCGGAATAGGAAATAGTGGAATTGGGGGATATCATGGAAAACATAGTTTTGAACTATTTAGCCATAAAAAATCAATTGTTAAGAGGTCCTTTTGGTTTGATCTTCCTCAAAGATATGCACCCTATCCAAAGTCTTTGTCTTTGCTGAAAAATATTTTGAAACGCATTTAGTTATGAAAGAAAAAACTGTAAGCGAAGCTATAAATTTTAGAAGATCAGTAAGAAAATATGATCCAAAAAAAGCCATTGACACAAATTTGGTGAAAAAATGTATCGAGCAGGCAAGGCTTGCTCCAACGAGTAGTAATTTACAATTATGGGAATTTTATCATATTAAGTCTAGAGAATATTTAAAAAAGGTAGCTAAAGTATGTTATAACCAACCTGCTGCTAAAACAGCTCATGAGTTAGTTATTCCAGTTGTACGTTTAGATTTATGGCCTGAAAGAATAAAAGCAAATGTTAATTTTATAAAAAATACAAACAAGGGAAAAGATGATAATAAAATCAAAGGTGCATTAGACTATTATCAAAATATCATTCCTAAATTATATAGAGGAAGGAAAAAGATCACTGGATTTATTAATGGTATTAAAAGTAATTTGAGTGGAATTAAAAAAGTTACTTATAGAGAAGTTAAAGCAGGTGATTTGAGAGTTGTAGGCCATAAAAGCTGTGCTCTTGCTGCTCAAACATTCATGTTAAGTATGTCTGCAATAGGTTATGACACATGCCCTATGGAAGGTTTTGACTCTGTCCGTTTGAAATCTCTACTTAAACTTCCGAAAGATGCTGAAATTAGCATGGTGATTGGTTGCGGAATAAGACAAAAAGATGGTGTTTATGGTAATCGTTTTAGAATACCTTTCAACGAAATTTATTTTAAGAAATAAATCTTGTAAAATTAGTTTACATACCATTTTATTTTTAATTCCAATTTTATAATTTAATGTAATTTGCCTTAATTAAAGGTTTATAGTTATATAATCCTGTTTCTAACCAATTTTTAAAATCTTCAGAACCAGTATATTGAATAGGGCTATTTAAAAGTGTTCCATCTGAGGTTATTTGAACATAAAAAGGTTGTGAAGCAGTATTGAAATTAATTGTTTGAAATGTAGCCCATTTCTTTCCTACTGTGTTAATTCTTTTTATTCTTCCATTAGGTAATTGGAAATCAAATTGATCTTTTTCATCTAAAATTTTACGATCGTCAACATAAAGTGAAATAATAATAAATTTATCTCTTAAAATTGGATAAACTTCTGGGTCAGACCATACGTTCTCTTCCATTTTTCGACAATTAACACAAGCCCAACCAGTAAAATCTAATAATATGGGCTTTTGTTGTTCAACAGCTTTTTGTATTCCTAATTCATAATCTTTGTAACATTCTAAGCCTAAAGGGCAATCAGATTTTATAGCTCTCAAGCTATAAAATTCAGGTGGAGGGAAGCCACTAATCAATTTAAGTGTATTTTCTTTTGAAACTAAACCAAAAAACAGGTAAGAAGTAATAATTAATGATAAAAATGCAAATGAATATTGGGTTTTGGATTTTTGAACTTTTGAATCATGCGGGAACCTAAACAGACCAAAAAGATAAAGAGTTAACGATAGTGTAATTAAAATCCATATTACCAAAAATACTTCTCGCTTTAGAAGACCCCAATTTGCTACTAAATCAGCATTGGAAAGAAATTTTAAGGCTAATGCTAATTCTAAAAATCCTAAAACAACTTTCACAGTACTCATCCAACTACCTGATTTAGGAATTACATTTAGAGTATTAGGAAATAAAGCAAAAAGACCAAACGGTAAACCTAATGCAACTCCAAAACCGAGCATACCAAAAGAAAGCTGTGTAGCTCCTCCGACAGCTGTTATTGAACCAGCTAGTAGAGAACCCAGAATAGGTCCAGTACAAGAAAAAGAAACTATAGCAAGTGTTAGCGCCATAAAAAAGATACCTATAATACCATTTATTGCAGAAGCTTGATCAGATTTATTTCCCCATGTTGTAGGTAAAGTAATTTCATAGAAACCAAAAAAAGAAAATGCAAAGAGAACAAATACTAAAAAGAAAATTATGTTTACATAAATATTAGTTGCTAAACTATTTAGAAATTCTGGGTCTAAAGAATCAATAAAATGAAACGGTAAGCTTAATAAACAATATATTAAAACAATAAAAAATGTATAAGTTAGGGCATTGAACACTCCCCTTTTTGACGAGATTGATTGTTTAAGAAAAAAAGAAACAGTCAAAGGAATCATAGGAAAAACACAAGGTGTTAACAATGCTAATAAACCACCAATAAAACCAAGAATAAAAACATTAAAATATGAATAAATACCCTCTTCATTTTGAGTTTTATTTATGAATGAGGTATTTTTTAAATTTAATTTTAATGAGCTAGAAAGGTCTTTACTTCTTTTGTCTATAGTTTGGTTATTGAAAAAATTTGAGCCATCAAGAGTAATGTAAAAATTTTCGTTTCTGAAAATACATAATTTATCGTCACACGCCTGATAGTTTACCTCAGCTTCTATTTTGTTAAGATTTGTGTCAAATATTTCTATTTTTTGAGTAAAAATTGCTTTTTGGGTGAAGTAGCTCAGATCCATTTCAAAAACTTCATCGTAAGCTACTGTGGATTCAGTCTCATTTACTCTACCTATAAGCCGATATTTTTTGTTTTTTTTGAATTTAAATTCAGTAGGAATAGCCCCGTTTGGATCTGAAAATTGAGAATATAAATGCCAATTTTTTTCAATATTTGCTTTTAATCTAATAGTGTAAATATTTTTAATAGTGTCAGAAATAACTGATGTTTCCCATATGACTGGCTCTTGAATCTGACCGTATACAAAAGAGCTCCATAAAATAAAAACTAACCACTTTTTCATTCAGAAAGTCGAATTAATAATTTATTATTTGTTTTTGAATTAGCAATGAAACGTCTATCACAACGCCTTCCAATTACCCATACAATTTCACCTTGTGAACATAAAAGCCATTGTTGCTCTTTATCCAAAAGAGAATATTTTTCATCTTTAAAAAACTTACTTAGTAATTTTTTGCCACTCATTCCCGTAGGATAAAAGTAGTCCCCTTTCTTAAATTTTCTTAAAGATAATGGCTTTTTTAATGCTTCTCTATTAAGAAAAGCCTCATTCATATCCCATTTGTCTTTAATAAATTTTACATTAAGTTCAAATTTAATTGGAATAGGGAGTTTTGATATGTTTTTTTCAAGATCGATTAAAATTTCATCATTTATTGATGAAACTGAAGGAGTCAAAATCAAATGATCTCTGTCTCGAATTAATCTGAAGTTTTCGTTCAATAATATTTTACCTGAGTTTGATTTAATCAATTTATTAACTTCTTTACTATCAAATCCAAAAGGTGAAAACAAATGATGTAGACAAAAGTTTAAAGGTTCTATTTCATTGATTTTATCAAGGGGTATTTTAATAATTTGATCTTTTTCTATAAATAATTTTTTCTTCAGTTGTATTAAAGAATATTCAATAAAATCTTTAGCATCCCTCAGGTTTCCAAGAGTATTCTTGAAATTTTCTAGTGCCTTAGGTCTTATTTCTTCGATAGGACTTATCAATTGATGCCTAATTTTATTTCTCAAATAATCATGAGTGTTATTTGAAGAATCTTCCCTCCATTGAATTTTATTTTCTTTTGCAAATTTTAGAATATCTTTTTTTGATACATCATTTAATGGTCTAATGCATTTCTTATTACTAGGTATTCCCAATAGGCCCTGAATTCCTGAACCTCTGGTAATATTAATCATAAAGGTTTCAAATTGGTCATTTAAATGATGTGCTGTTGTTAATACCTGAAAATTATATTTATCCATAAGCGAAGCAAACCATTGATATCTTAAATCTCGTGCTGCTTCTTGAATTCCAATTTTTTTGTATTCTCTAAACTTTTTTGTGTCGAAAGTTTTATAAAAAAAAGGGATTTTATTTTTTTTACACCAGTCTTTGACAAAAAGTAAATCATTGTAACTTTCTTCACCTCTTAATTGAAAATTACAATGTGCAACAGAAAAATTAATCTTTTTATTTAAAAAAACATGTGCTAAAACACAACTATCAACTCCACTACTATGAGCCAAAAGAACAGATTTATTTTTTAAATGATTAAGATTTAAGTGTTTTAAAAACATCTTATATATAAACTCTTAACAAAATTAAACATTAGGATTACACAAATTAATATTTTAAGAAAAGACTTATTTTTTTTTGTTTATTTAAAATTTTTAAATCAATTTTGCGTTATAATTATGATGGCGAAAACAAAAACATATAATACTTTTTTCAAATTTCCTTTAAATAAAGTACGTCGTCGCCCCAACGGGGTGTAATCTTTTGATGGAGTATGGTATGCCCTTCTCCTCTCTCATACTATTTTTATAACAATTATAACCAAACATGAAAATTTTACACGCGAAAGCGGAACATATTATATATTCTAAGGAAATCAGTATTTGTATTGATGAATCTGCGAAGGTAAGAGGCACTGGAATTGCTAGAAGAACACCAGAGTACATTGCAACAAAAATTGAAAATAATAATGCGGTAATTGCATTAGATGGTAATCAATTTGCTGGCTTTTGTTATATAGAAATATGGGGCCATGGTAAATATGTAGCTCATTCTGGCTTGATTGTTGATCCAAATTATAGAGGAAAAGGATTAGCTAGAAAAATTAAAAAAAAGGTTTTCGATCTTTCATTAAAAAAATATCCGGATGCCAAAGTATTTGGAATTACAACAGGAATGCCTGTCATGAAAATTAATTACGAGTTGGGCTATAAACCTGTTCATTTTTCTGAATTGACTGATGATCCTGAATTCTGGAAGGGTTGTATGACTTGTAAAAACTACGATATTTTAACTCGTACAAAAAGAGAAATGTGTTTATGCACAGGAATGCTTTACGATCCAAAACAAGGTAATATTAAATAAAATGATTAAAGAAAAACTAGTTTTAGCTTATAGTGGTGGATTAGACACCTCTTACTCACTAAAAAAATTGTCTCAAGAAAATTATGAAGTTCATGCTGTTAGCGTAAATACGGGTGGTTTCTCAAAACAAGAAATTGATACGATTGAGAAAAAAGCATATGAAATTGGAGCTCATACATATAAAAATATAAATGCATTAAAATCTTATTATAATAAAATCGTTAGATATTTAATTTATGGTAATGTCCTTAAAAATAATACTTATCCCCTTTCGGTAAGTGCTGAAAGAATAATTCAAGCTATCGAAATTTTAGAGTATGCCAAAAAAAATGATGCAAAATACATAGCACACGGGAGCACTGGGGCAGGAAATGATCAAGTTAGATTTGACATGATTTTTCAAGTTTTAGCCCCAGAAATAAAAATAATAACCCTAATTAGAGATCAAGAATTATCTCGAGAAGAAGAAATAGAATACTTAAAAAACAACGGTGTCGATATACCTTGGGAAAAAGCAAAATATTCAATAAATCAAGGCCTTTGGGGAACAAGTGTTGGAGGAGCAGAAACTTTAACTTCTAAAAAACCTCTTCCTGAATCTGCATTTCCAAGTGTCCTAAAGAAAAACAACTCTGAAGAATTAGAATTAGAATTTAAATTAGGTGAACTTTATGCTGTTAATCAGAAGAAGGGGGATCCAGTTCAATTAATTCAAGAAATTCATAATATAGCAAAAGATTTTGCAATTGGACGTGATGTTCATGTTGGTGACACAATAATTGGAATTAAAGGAAGGGTTGGATTCGAGGCTGCAGCACCAATAATTATTATCAAGGCTCACCATCTTTTAGAAAAACATACCCAAAGTAAATGGCAACAATTTCAAAAAGACCAATTAGCAAATTTTTATGGAATGCAATTACACGAAGGTCATTATTTAGATCCTGTAATGAGAGATATTGAAAATTATATGAAAAGTAGTCAAAGTAATGTAAATGGAAAGGTATTTATTAAATTACATCCATATAGATTTGAACTTCTTGGAATTGATTCACCAAACGATTTAATGCAAGCTAAGTTTGGAAGTTATGGGGAAATGAATAAGGGTTGGTCTTCAGAAGAAGCAAAAGGATTTATAAAAATTTTTTCAAATGCTTCAAGAATATATCAAAATACAAATAAAAATAAATGAAAAAAGTTGGAATCATAGGTGGATCTGGATATACTGGCGGAGAATTAATAAGATTGGTTTTAGCTCATCCGGGATTAGACTTAGATTTTGTTTATAGTTCAACAAAATCAGATATCCCCTTGACAAACGTTCATCAAGACCTATTAGGTAATACAAATCTTAAGTTCACAAAAATTGTAAATTTAAACGTTGACATATTATATTTATGTTTAGGTCACGGAAATTCGATTTCCTTTTTAAAGGAAAATAGTTTTAGTGAAAATACATTGATCGTAGATTTAGGGAATGACTTTCGTTTAAAAAATGATGAAAATTTTAATAGTCGAAAATTTGTCTACGGATTACCAGAACTCCAAAGAGAATCAATAGAAAAAAGCAATTCAATCGCAAATCCAGGTTGTTTTGCTACTGCAATTCAATTAGCTCTTTTGCCTTTAGCCGAAAATAATAAACTTATCTCAGATATACATGTAAATGCTACTACTGGGAGTACTGGTGCTGGAGTTGGACTAGCTTCAACAAGTCATTTTAGTTGGAGGAATAATAATTTATCATGGTATAAACCCTTCAATCATCAACATCTAGAAGAAATTAATCAAACTTTAGATTCTCTAGGATGTATATCTAAAATTCATTTTTTACCTCAAAGGGGAAACTTTACCAGAGGAATTTTTGCTACTTCATACACGAAATTTAACGGAAGTCTCAAGAGTGTTAAGGATCTATATGTAGATTATTATCAAAAACATCCTTTCACTCATGTTTCAGATGAAAATTTAAGTTTAAAGTCAGTAATAAATAGTAATAATTGTTTTTTACATCTTCACAAACATGATAACTTATTATTAATAACAAGTATACTTGATAATCTTATAAAAGGAGCTTCAGGTCAGGCAGTCCAAAATACAAATATTATTATGGGCTGGGAGGAAAAACTCGGTTTGGAACTTAAAGCATCAACTTTTTAAAATGATGAAATGGGAACTACTTAAAATAATTAATCTTACATACACATGAATTTATTTGATGTTTATCCGCTTTATAATGTAGTGCCAAAAAAGGCAAAAGATGTTTATGTGTATGATGAGAAAAATAATAAGTATTTAGATCTATATGGCGGGCATGCAGTAATTTCAATTGGACATAGTCATCCGCACTACATAAAATTATTAAAACAACAATTAGGAAAAATAGGCTTTTATAGTAATGCTATTCAAAATCCACTTCAAAAAAAGTTAGCTGATGAAATTGGAGAGCAGTCATGTCTTCATAATTATCAACTTTTCTTATGCAATAGTGGTGCTGAAGCCATTGAAAATGCTTTAAAAGTTGCCTCTTTTTTCACTAATAAAAAAAGAATTATTGCATTTAAAAACGCTTTTCATGGTAGAACTTCAGCTGCAGTAGCCGCAACTGACAACCGAAAAATATCTTCTCCATTGAATCTGCAACAAGAAGTAAGTTTTTTGCCATTTAATGACGTTAGAGCATTAGAGATAGAAATATCAAAAGGAGATGTTTGCGCTGTTATTTTTGAGGCTATTCAAGGGGTTGGTGGTTTAGATGAACCTGAGGAAGATTTCGTTTATGCCATGGAAAGGTTATGCAAAAAGTATGATGCTTGTCTCATTGCTGACGAAGTTCAGTCAGGTTTTGGAAGATCAGGAACGTTCTTTGCTTTTCAAAAATACAAAATCAGCCCTCACATAATTACTATGGCTAAGGGAATGGGAAATGGATTCCCAATTGGTGGAATTTTAATTCATCCAAACATTAAAGCTTCTTACGGAATGCTAGGAACCACATTTGGAGGAAATCATCTTGCTTGTGTAGCCTCTCTAGCAGTTTTAGATATTTTAAAAATGCAAAGCCTTCAAGAAAAAACCAAATCTCTAGAATTTTATTTTAAAAAAAAGGCCTCTCAAATCCCACAAATAAAAAAAATTAAAGGTAGAGGCTTAATGCTTGGATTAGAATTTGATTTTGAGGTATCAGATCTTAGAAAGAAACTCATTTACGAACAGTTTATTTTTACCGGTGGAAGTAGTAACAAAAATCTTATAAGAATTTTGCCCCCACTAACAATAAAAGAAAAGCATTTTGATCAGTTTTTTGTTGCCATATCAAAAATTTTAATTTCAAATGATTAATGCCATGAAACAGTTTTTAAACCTAGATGATCTTTCAAATTTTGAACAAACTATAATTGAGGGAATTAAACTTAAAAAAAATCCTAACAAATTTGAATTACTCGGTAATCAAAAAACATTAGGAATGCTCTTTTTTAATCCTAGTTTAAGAACTCGTTTGAGCACTCAAAAAGCAGCTCAAAACTTGGGTTTAAAAACAATGGTAATGAATTTTTCTAATGAATCTTGGGCTCTTGAATTTGAGGATGGAACACAGATGAATGGTTCAAAATCAGAACATATAAAAGAGGCCGCAGCTGTTGTTTCTCAATATTTTGACATTGTTGCAATAAGAGCATTTGCAAGTCTGACCAATAAAATAAAAGATGAACAAGAAATTGTATTAAGTAGTTTTATAAAATATGCAAGTATTCCTGTAATCAACATGGAAAGTGCTACTGCGCACCCTTTACAAGCTTTAGCAGATGCTATGACAATAAAAGAAAATTACCCCTTAAATAAACCGAAAATTGTTTTATCATGGGCACCACATCCAAAAGCTTTACCCCATGCCGTAGGGAATTCTTTTATTCGAATGGTAAAAAAACTAGATGCTAATTTTGTAATTACACATCCTAAAGGTTATGAGCTTGATTCTAGAATAACAGGTGACACTTTAATTGAATATAATCAAGAAAACGCTTTTAAAAATGCTGATTTCGTATACACAAAGAATTGGTGTTCTTACAATAAATATGGTGAAATTTTAAAAACAGATAGAGATTGGATGATAACTGAATCGAAAATGAAATTTACTAATTCGGCTAAGTTCATGCATTGTCTGCCGATAAGAAGGAACGTTGTCGCTACGGATAAAGTTTTGAATTCACCAAATTCTTTAATAATTCAGCAAGCAAACAACAGAACTTATGCCGCTCAAATAGTATTAAAAAAAATACTTGAAAATGGATAGATTACATATTTTTAAAATAGGAGGTAATATTGTTGATAATGAAAGTAGACTTCACTCTTTTCTAAAGGATTTTTCTTCTCTCAATGAATCAAAAATTCTAATCCATGGTGGTGGTAAAGAAGCAACATCTGTATCAAATAAATTAGGAATTCCTGTAAAATTAAATAATGGCAGAAGAATTACAGATACTGCAACTCTTGATATTATTACAATGGTATATGCAGGAAAAATTAACAAAAGAATAGTTTCTAAGTTACAAGCTTTATCGTGTGATTCAATTGGTATATGTGGTGCAGATGGAAATGCTTACATGTCATCAAAAAGAACAGTTGAAGAGCTTGATTTTGGTTTTGTTGGTGATATAACTCATATAAATAAAAGTTTTTTTAAAAAACTTTTAAAAAATAACATTATTCCGGTATGTTGTGCAGTTTCACATGATGGGAATGGGCAGTTACTAAATACAAATGCAGATACCGTAGCCTCAGAGATTGCATCAGCTCTTTCAGAAAATTTTGAAGTTGATTTGACTTATTGCTTTGAAAAAAAAGGTGTACTAGAAAATATTGGAGACCTAAATTCTGTAATTCCCATTATAAATAATGAAAAATATGAAGAATTAAAAAATAAAGGTTTAATTCAAGAAGGAATGTTACCTAAACTTCATAATTGTTATCAAGCTCTTTCAAAAGGAGTTAAAGAAGTAAGGATTGGAAGCTTTAATATTTTATCTGATAACAAACACACTAAAATAGTATTATGAAATTAACTCAAAATGTCATACTACTATTAAAAGATTTGATTCAAATAGAATCTTTTTCAAAAAACGAGGCTTTAACTGCTCAACGTATTGAGAAATGGTTTAAAAATCATAATATTCCATATAATATGAGAGATAATAACATATGGGCAGTTAACAAAAATTATGACCATAAAAAACCTACATTATTATTAAATTCTCATCATGATACAGTTTTTCCAAATGAAGCTTACACTAGGGATCCATTTAAGGCAGATATTATTGATGGCAAATTATTTGGACTCGGAAGCAATGATGCTGGAGGTTCATTAGTTTCCTTAATAGCATTATTTACTCATTACTATGAGTACGAAAACCCAGCATATAACTTATTAATGGTAGCATCCGCAGAAGAAGAAATAGCTGGAAAAAAAAGTTTGAGATCATTAATCCCTTACCTTCCAAAAATTGATTTAGCAATAATTGGTGAACCTACTAATATGGAGTTAGCAGTTGCAGAGAAAGGATTAATCGTTTTTGATTTAAGTATAAAAGGAACACCAAGTCATGCAGCACACCCAAATGAAGATAATCCTTTAATGAAAATTTCACAGGTTATTGAAAAAATAAAAAATATTTCTTTTGATAAAAATTCTCCTCTTTTAGGCCCTGTAAAAATTACACTCTCCCAAATCAATGCAGGTAGTCAGCATAATGTTGTTCCATCTGAAGTCAAAATGGTTTTGGATGTAAGGGTTAACGAATGTTATAAAAATTCAGAAATAAATAATTTGATTGTTAATTCTCTTCCTTGTGATGTAAAAGCAAGATCACTTCACTTAGAAAGTTCTTCGATAGATGATAATCACCCTCTTGTTATTGCAGGTAAAAAATTAGGTCGAAGCACCTATGGATCCCCTACCCTTTCTGATCAAGCTGCACTAAGTTGCCCTTCTCTAAAGTTAGGCCCAGGTGATTCAAAAAGGTCACATACAGCAGATGAATTTATTTATATTCATGAAATTGAAGAAGGTATAAAACTATATATTGATTTATTAAAACAAATACTTTAAAATGAAACTCTGGAAAAAAGGGTCTACTGCCCATCAAAAAGTAGATTTATTTACTGTTGGGAAAGACCGAGAATACGATTTATATTTAGCTGAATATGATTGTCAAGCTTCTATTGCCCATGCAAAAATGTTAGGTAAGATTGGGATTCTTTCTAATGAAGAAGTAAATCAACTCACATCAAAATTAAACGAAATTAAAATACAGGCTGAAAATAAAAGTCTAACAATTGAAGATGAATTTGAGGATATACATTCAAAAATTGAGCATATTTTAATTCAAAATTTAGGTGATCTTGGAAAAAAAATACATACTGCAAGGTCAAGGAACGATCAAGTATTAGTTGCCTTACACCTATACTGTAAAAACGAATTAAATATCATAAAAGATAAAATTATAGAACTATTTGAAGTTTTGACTTCATTAGCAGAAAAACACGAAGATCATTTACTTCCTGGCTATACACATTTTCAGGTAGCTATGCCTTCTTCATTTGGACTCTGGTTTTCAGCTTACGCAGAGAGTTTGATAGATGATCTGTATTTCTGGAAAAGTGCTTTTCAGATTGCTGATCAAAATCCACTTGGAAGTGCTGCTGGATTTGGAAGTGCTTTTCCAATAGACAGGGAATTTACAACGAATGAATTGAAATTTTCAAATTTAAAAGTTAATTCAGTAGCTGCTCAGATGAGTAGAGGAAAACTGGAAAAAAGTATTGCTGTCGTTTTATCTTCAATCGGCGCTACTCTTTCAAAAATTTGCACGGATATTTGTCTTTACATGGGTCAAGATTTTGATTTCATAAGTTTTCCCGATAATCTTACTACAGGATCTAGTATTATGCCTCATAAAAAGAATCCTGACCTATTTGAGCTTGTAAGAGGAAAGTGCAATATTTTACAATCATTACCAAGTCAATTAACTTTACTAACAGGTAATTTACCTAGTGGATATCATAGAGATTTTCAATTGGCAAAAGGAATAATAATAGATGCTGTTGAGGAAACAAAGGCATGTCTAGAAATTATTCTCTTTAGTCTACCTAAAATAAAAGTTAAAAATAAAATTACTGATCAGGAAAAATATGATTATCTCTTTAGTGTGGACACTCTCAATAATGATGTTATTTCTGGTAAACCTTTCAGAATGGCCTACCAAGATTTAGGAAAATCTATTGAAGAAGGACAATATGTTCCAAATAGAAAAATAAAACATACACATATTGGAAGTATAGGTAATTTAAGTTTAGATAAAATAAAAGAAAAAATTAAACCCTTTTTATCTTAAAAATCTCTATAATTCCATGGAGATCTATAGGTTCTATCTAACATTAAATTTGCACCAGGATCATTAATAAACTTTTCATTAATGGGATCCCATTTTAATGATCTTTGAAGTGCATAAGCTATGTTTGTAATATTACAAACAGTAGCCGTTCTGTGACCAACTTCTACATCACATATAGGTTTTTTCCTTTTTCTAATAGATTGCAACCAATCAATATGATGATTATCACTTAAGTAAACCCGCTTAGGATTTATTTTGTCAATAGGTTTTTTCGCAAGACTCTTGTTAGGATAAGTTTTAAGATATCTTCGGCTTACTTCAAGGCGCCCCTCTGATCCAATAAATTGAATTTCATTATTCGCCTCTCCCCATTTTTTATGGGTAACAGAAATTCCATTTTGGTAAGTGAATTTCAGCCCTTTTTTAGAATATATTTTTGGTGGTTCAAAGTTAATAGGTCCCGAATTATCCTTATTTAATGCCCATTGAACTATATCAAACATGTGGGCTCCAAAATCTGTAATCATACCTCCTCCATAGGGGAAATAATCTCTCCACTGAGCCCAACGTTTGTCACCTATAGGGCATGCTAAATCTTTATGATATCCTCTATACTGTGTTGGTCCAATCCATGAATCCCAATCTATATTTGATGGTGTTTCTTGTGTTGGTAAGTCACATGACTTATATGGATCTCCAATTGCTACATAGACTTTTTGAACAGTCCCAATGTAACCATTTCTTATAAGTTCAACTGCATGCCTAAATTGATTCCAAGAACGTTGCATACTCCCCGTTTGGAAAACTCTATCATATTTTCTTGTAGCATCTACCATTGCTCTTCCCTCAGCTACAGATGAAGATAATGGCTTTTCACAATATATATCTTTACCCGCTTTTGCTGCGTCTATTG
>Ga0163109_10000914_pt1 | contig 23167 bp, 23 predicted proteins | sample CRUFie1St13metaG_FD_108704 | JGI IMG/M metagenome (GOLD analysis project Ga0163109, IMG submission 108704) | Marine microbial communities from the Costa Rica Dome - CRUD Field 142mm St13 metaG | ecosystem: Environmental > Aquatic > Marine > Oceanic > Photic zone | place: Costa Rica: the Eastern... | reverse complement strand
GTTTTAGATTTTTAATGCATAGACAAGGGAATTGTTTTTCTGCCGCATCAAACGCAAATGCTTATGTGCAAAACGCTGTAACTCAATTTGTATATACTAGAGATGGTAGTCGAAACGAAAAGATGTATACTAATGGTGTAGAGATACCATTAGCAGTTGAAAATAATCATACATTTGCTGCTGGATCAAGCTCTTCATATATAGGGGTAAGAGGAACCTCTCTTGGACAAAAATTTCAAGGAAAAATTTATGCAATAAGAATGTACACAAAAGAATTAAATGCTAGCGAGGTTAGCCAAAATTTTAAGGCAGTCAGAGGGAGGTATGGAATATGAGCGCTAGTAGCAGCCCAAATATAGTAGAAGATGGATTAGTGCTTTGCTTGGATGCAGGAGACCCAAAATCTTATCCTATGGATGGCACTACTTTTACTGATAGAGCCAACGGTAATAACGGCACATTACATGGAGCGACTTTCAGCCCGTCTAATGCTGGAGCTTTAGATTTTGATGGCACTAATGATTATGTAGCATGCGGAAACACATCTGATTTGCGATTCATTCACAGTGATCCATTTTCTCTAGAAGCTTGGGTTAATGCAGACTCTTATTCAGGATTTCACCATATCATTGGTAAAACTTTTGGAAATTATCGATTGGCTGTAACCAGTGCTGGATATAGTTTTAGATTGGACCAAAATGCAATAGCAACATCTTCTGGAAGTCCTGTTGCTGGAGTATGGCAACATGTGGTAGCTACTTGGGAGCCTAGTAGCGTAGCAAAAGTTTATGTAAATGCTGTTTTACAAACGACATCAAATACCCAGTTAGATTGGACAAACACTGACGCCAGTTTTAATTTAGGGAACAGCCATGGTGAAAGTTATTTCTTTAATGGTAAAATAGCCGTAGGTCGAGCTTACAATAAAACTTTAACTTTAGCTGAAATAAAGCAAAACTTTAACGCTTTAAGAGGTAGGTTTGGTGTTTAAATTTGGGTATTACTGTTTATAATACAGTATGCTTGATTACATTTTTTTAACCCCGATAGCCAATGGGATGACTGGTAATATTGTACCTCAGTATTTAAAATTACAATCTTGGTGCGATAAAAACAACTCAGCTATACTTACTTGCCATAGATTATTTCTAAACTTCGCCCGCAATTATCTTGCAACAGGAGGAAAAGGTTTTGTCGATACGAGACCACCAGATGCAGAGTGGTTGTTCTGGATTGATTCAGATATACAGTTTTCTATAGAGCAAATAGAAGCCTTAATAAATGTACCTGATGAACATAAGTTTGTTACAGGATGGTATTGCTCTAACTTTGGCGATCAAGCAATGGTAGGTAACTGGGACGAAGATTTCTTTAGGAGGAAACATCATATGCCTTTTGCCTCTGCAAAATGGTTGTCACAAGAGGCATCAATAAATCCTAATAAATTAGTTGATGTAGATTGGTGCGGCTTTGGGTTTACCAAAGTCCATAGATCAATCTTTGAGAAAATGAAGTATCCATACTTTCCTTTGAATCATGCTCATATTACTGATTGTGACAAAGGTGATGGATCAAAGTTTGAGCTAAACGATCTAAGTTTTGAAGATGTGAGCTTTTGCCAAAACTGTTACAAAGAGACAGGTATAAAACCTAAAGTCCTAGCTAATTTAAGAGTAGGACATTACAAATCTTTCTTCGTTTAACTATTAGATTTAAACTTCTCTACTTCCGCTTTAGTAAAGTTTGAGAACGCTACGTAATGAGGTCTTTTTGTATTTTCCTCATGAAATTTATTAGCATAAATACTAATCGGATATTTTTTGCCGTCAATTTCTACGCTTCCTATCAAGTACTGATTTCCGCTACTTTCCCTAATCCAGAAAGCTCCGATATGTTTATCGGTCCAATCTGATTTCCGTTTTTTCTTTAAGAAGTTCGAGGAATTTATTTCTTTTTCCATATGGTAATAATTTATATTGTGATTTCAGTCTTTTGTAAAATTTTTTACTAAGTGGATCTAAGGGTGGGCAAATTTTTCTTAATTTCTTTGCAACTCTTCCGTTCATAATTTTGCTATATAAGTAATTGAATCTTTTAGAAACCCCATTCTTTTATAAAATCTACTGATCTTCTCTGACTTTGGGTGTTTAACTGCTGTACTCATTATTATATACTTAAATTCTTTTTTTCTAGCAAATTTTATTGCAGTGCTTAATAATTTAAAGCCTGACATACTATTCTTAGATAGCCAAATATATTCTGTAAATATTTCTTCGCCAAATTTTTCATTCTTGTGATTAGCAAATGCTATTATGCCATCGTATTTACCTTCTTCAGATACATTAACCCAAACAAAAAAGTCCCAAGCTAATAAAGATTTATCTGCATAAGCATTAATAATATGGTCTTTGTCATGTTTTAAAAGTGCATGACCCATTTCGCTGTTTTCAAGATCAAATAATTCAAAAATATCATTAACAGCATCCTTAAATTCTAAAGGATTCGTTATCCTTTTTATCATTTAGATTTTAAAGTTATTATAAGTTTTTTGGCTTCTTTTGCAGAAATGTCTTCGAATGATTTCCATTCTTTAGCTTCTTCATTTCTGTATTTTTCTGATTTCCAAAGCTCTCTTAAAATCTCTTTAAATGATTCGAAAGAGTTTACACTGTGTTTATCTCTAAGAATCTTTTCTAAAAGAGCAGAAGGTGTTATCACTGGTGAAAAATTATCCGCTGCTTCAACAGTTGTAGAGTTATCTGCTCCTCTAGATTTATCTATCTCGTCAGCCCCTACTATATGTACATTTAAATAATTTCTTACGCATCTTACAAAAGCACGATTACAAGCAATAGTTTCTAAAAATTTCAAACAGAAAGTGTCTGTATTAGATGCACTTGCGTTTGCTACATCGGTATATGTTGTGGCATCTATTGTTTCATAATTGTTGCACCAAGATATAGTGCATTTCGCTGTAACATAGTTATCAGAAATATTTTCAACATCAAAATTAACTGAAGTATAGCCTCTTAACTTAGCTAGCTCCTTAATTCCTCCAAGCATAATTAGTAATTGATTATCTTGTAGCCCCTCTACAGAATTAGGCACTTCTTGACCTCTTTTTGTAAACCAGTCCTTGTTTGGATAAAGAAATTCGGGTTTAACCATGGCTCGCCAATTTACAGAGCCGTCTTCATTAAATTTATAGTCTACGTTCTGTAATAAACCATCATCATTCCGCTTGTAGATGTTTGGCCCATAAAGTTTCTTGTTAGTTGTTTTTTTGGCTTTGCTCATAAATATAAAATAATTCTATTTCTGAAAGAGATTTCTCACCATCCAACATTTTATTACTATTGTCAAGATTTTTTTCCCAATGAGCTTCACTTAAGTATTCTTTACCATCGCAAATTAATCTTTTGGCTGTCAATAATTTATAGTTATCTTTTATCTTGAAATCTTTTTCAACTTCAGGTCTATACTCCTTGAGTAAAGCATCAAAGTAAATGTTGCGCAAGTAATTTATATCTTTTTTCCTTTCTGCCAGTAAAACAAGGTTAATGTTCATATTTTTTATTATTTTAAAATATGAATCTGGAATGATATCGTCTTCTTTTTTTACTCTTAAAAAAATATTATTTATATTAGGGGCTAATACTTTTATAAAATCTGGTTTAATTAAACCTTTTGAAAAAATTGATACTTTATATGTTTCACAATATTTAGTAAAAGCCTGTTTCTCTACTCCGTAGTCAGCTCTTAAAAAAAGTTCTTGATTTGGCTGTAATGCAAGTCTATGGAATTTTGTTGGGACAACCTCTATTACCTTGTTTTCATATGCAGATCCAGCTCGAACTGTTTTAAAATTTATTTTGCACTTTTCTATTTTAAGTAAGTCAATAATAGATTGGGCAATTGTTTCAGGCAGAATATTATTTATATCGTCAGCTACGTTAGAGAAAGAAGGTTTTTTGTTCCATGTAGGCTCTAAATTAACCGTTAAAGAAGAGGAGCAAAATAATGGTTTATTAATTGCCGCAAAAGTATTACCAAATAAAGTGACTGTAGGTCTTTTTTTCAGACTAGAAACATGAGCTGTCTCACCATCGCAACCTAAGTTTAATAAAGATTTAGAAATAACGTAAGCCTGTTGCTTGAAAGGAATGTTTAATGCAGCGTCTACACCGTCTATTTTTGTGCCTCCCCCTAGCTGAATTACCTTTATGCCGTGTTTATCTAAAAATGGCTTCAATATAAAAAAAACTATTGGATAATGTTTATAGTTTCTTGAGCTGCTGTTTTGATCTACGGAAAGAGTTATATACTTGTCAAAATTAACAGGGAAAAAATGCTCTTTTACTATTGGTTTAGATATTTTAACGCCTAAATTTTTTGCGTATTCTCTTAATAAGTGCGGCATTTTAATTTAATGAAAATTGCAACTTGTCCTTGCCGTTATGAGTATAGCAAGGGTTTTTTTGTGTTGTATTATGTGGATAGAATGCTATTTCAAACAAACCTTCTTCTGGGCCAATACCTTCCATCACAAAGGTGTTCTCAATTACAGGAGAATAAGGTAATAATTTGTGTACGTGTGGATTATCATCTATATATTGAAAATTTTCAGGCTTTGTAAATATGTAAATATTATAACGTTTATATAATTTGTTTAAATTTGCTAGCAGGGCGTTTATTAAAAGTACATCGGTGCCACTTTCAGGTATCACAACAGCTATACGTTTACCTTTGTCATTCTTGTCTAACAGATCAGAAAGATCAGTAGTATTTAAATTTTGAGTTTGTTGCGTCGCTATTTGTTTAAAATGATTTACTACATTTGCTGGTGAAGTGCCTTTACTAAGTTCAGTCAACCAATATTTTAAGCCAGAGGAATTTTCATCAACATCATCGTTAAGTATGTTTTTATAGATATCTTTTAAAAATTCTTCTTTTGTCTCGTAATTTTCTTTTGGATTGTAGTTCGCGTTAAAGGGAGATTTTTTTAAATCAAAATCATAATCTATTTCTGGCATTTCATCTATTATTTTCTCTAACTTAGAGCCTATAGCTTGAATAGAGAAATTATCTATAACCCATTGCCTTGCTTTTTGTCCTAATTTTTTTCTTTGCTCCTTTGGCATCGAATAAATATTTTGTAATTCTTTGAATATACTATTAGGACAAGTAGATGCTTTGATAAACTGGGTTCCAGGCTCTCTATATTCGCTCCAAGTTAAAGGTATGCCCGCGCTTTCTTCTGAGCAGCTATCTTCACCGCAAGAGTAATTCGTTACGAGCGTTACTAGTTCTGTAAGTTTTGCTTCTTGAATTGGTATTTCTTGCCCTCCACTTGTAAAAGGGTGGCAATAGACATCCATTAAATTGTAAACTTCATTTAATTGTTCTTCTGTAACTCCTCTTCCAGTATTAGTTGTATTTATCGTTTTATTACCTCCGCAATAACCGCAATTTTGTTCTTGGCCTTTAAAACTGCAAACACTATAAGAATTACATTTTGAGCAAACATAAGTTGTTAAAACGTCTGATTGCTCAATACCTTTTTCGTCAAGCATTCTCGTTATATCCCAACCTTCAGACCAATGAGTATGTAAAAGAAGTTTGCTTTTTGGGTTTTTTTGTTTAAAAAGTTTAAAACCATCTAAAAGGTTTGGTACGCTTTTTCTGAGTTGATTCCTAAACACAAACCCAATAATAAATTCATCCCCTATCCCATGAACAGCTCTTAAATTTTTCCTATTTTGATCATCTAACCTATAAAAATTTTTAGTATCTAAAGAACCTCTAAGTGTTTTAACTTGGCCGTAACCCATTTCATTTAATGCTTTTTCAGCAAATGAAGACCAAACGTAATAGTTTTTTATTTTAGGAGCAAAATCAACGGCTTGAGGCAAAATTGGCAAACTATCTAAAGTTGTCCATATCATAGTGTTAATTTTATTCCACCAAGGTTTATTAGAATAGCCACCAAAAGCCCATATGTCCTCTATTCCTATATAAATATCAGGCTTAAATTCAGATATCGCTTTATCTACTAATTTATTGCCATAACCTTCCATCCTTTGCTGCTCCGCATTTAAAGCTTGCATTTCGTTTGGAGGTGGTAATGCTCCTCTACATGTCCAAGGAACTGTTGTTGTCTCTGGAGCTTGCCACTGTATTCCATTAGCTAATTCTACAAGCTCATATTTCCCTGTATTGTAAAGGTACCTAAGAATATTTTTTTTGTTTTTACCAAAACCTGTAAAAGCTCTGCAAAAATTAGAATGTATTAATACAGTCTTTTTTTTCATTGTTGTGAGGCTTTATACTCTTTTGTTTTTTGTAATCTATAAAGGTAAAGTTCTTGTAAGAATACTTTTAAAAACTCAAGTAAGCCATAAGCTTCACTCATCTCAACTCCTATGCCAAACTTATTAGCGGAGTTTCTTGTTATGCCAAAAGAAAATGCTTTTGTGCCATCTTTTTTGGTATAAGGTTTAAAAGATATAGATGTTTTATTATCTTGAAATGAATGAAAAGCAGAAAAATCACAATAGTTTTCTATGGCATTTATAAATCCGCCAGCTTCGATTTCATTAATTTTTAAAGAAATAGATTTGTCAGGATTTTTAGAATTTTCTGAAAAAGAACCTGTTCTTCTTTCGTTATTCCAAGAAAATTGTTTTATGGCTCTTATGTAAATGCAAGGCTCATTATTTTTCTGATTTGACCCAATGTCAAAACTAAATGCACAACCCGTGTTTTTAGAATTAGGTTTATAGTACTGTACGATCATGTACAATACTATATAAATAAACAGTTTTTTCTACAGAAATCGTGTAGAAAATTATTTTTGAGCTTTTTTAATTTGATCAGATGTAGGAGCGCCTTTGTCTCCTTTTTTACGCATTTTTTCGCCTGAACCGCTCTTAATGCGTTCTCTTTTTTTTCTGATATTTTCCCAAAGACTACTCTCTATTTTGCCTTTTTTTTTTCTTCCATGATTTCTTTATGTCTTTTCATAAATTCCTCATGGCTTCCTCCAGGCATATAAATCGTTTTACCATCTTTGTCTTTGTGCATGTGGACTCCTGAAAGACCCATCTTTTTAGCATCTTTCATAGCTTGCTCTTTTGTAGGATAAGCGTGGGCCATTGGATCATCGGCAGCCTTCATTTTTTTATCTAATTCAGGATAAGCTTCTCCGTATCTGGCTTTGCTTTTTTCTTTATCTCCGTAATGATGCGCCTTGCCTTCTTTTTTCATCTTATCTAAGATGGCTTTTTGTAGAGCAGGAGGGAGTTTCTTTTGTTTTTCAGTAAGTTCACCATTTGAATTTTCCATCAACATGGATCTATCTTTATCATACTGAACAGCACATGCTTTCATGGTATTATCCATATTCATGTCCTTGGTATCTGTCATATCTGCATCGTTTCTGACGCAATGGCTCATGTATGACTTGAATACTTTGGCTTCTTTTTCGTCCATTTTCATAGACATAGACTTCTTCTTATCGTCCATTTTCATAGACATAGACTTTTTCTTATCGGTATAGCTAGCTTCGCTCATTTTAGTTTTTGGTGTGTTATATAAATAAAATAAATCTTGATCGTCCCATGGACCTCTGCCATCTAAAAACTCATTGCCAACTGCGACAGACGCTTTTTTAGAAGCTTTTTCAAATTGTGATATGCAAACAGCAACTCTTTGCTTATTACCCTCAAATTCGCCTTTTGTAGATAAATTAGTAACGCATCTACTTATAAAATCAGAGCGTTTTTCTTTATCGTTTGGAGAGGGCAATGGCATATACAATTATTACACAATTTTTAAGCTTTTACACCAAAAATAGGCTCACAAATCGTTTTCATTATGAAATTTTTATTTTGACTGAAAATAGGTATGCTGCAAAATCTCTCATATAAATGCGAAAATGTATCTGCTATTTCTATTATTTTATTATATCTGTAAGAATCATACAGATAAACTTCTTTTATGTATGCTAACAGTAAAGTTCCTAGTTTTTTTCTAAGTTGTAGTTCAAAAAACCTATAAAAAAGATCTCTATCATTATTTATTGAGCCTATTGAACAAAATTCATCAAATATTGGGATGTGATTTTGTTTAGAAAAGCCACTATCTAGAATCAAATCGCATATATCTATATATGGATGCCCCATGCAAGTTTGATCTAAGTTATCTAAGTAGAAAAAGTGATTGTTATAGAATATACAATCTAAAGTTAAGTTACCATGACACTTTTGCTTGAAAAGATGCTGTAGTTCATTTTTACTTTTGTTTATTTCATCCTTTAAAACAATAAAGAATTTTTTGCACTTAGCATAGTCTGTGTAACTTTTTATAGCTGTAATAGATTCTTCTGGAAGTTGTTTTTCAGGCTCTAAATTGTCGTAAAAATCTTTTAAATTTGTTTTATACGAATTCCTAACAGCTCGTGTTCCTGCAAACTCAAAATAATTAGCAAAAAATTGCTTCATGTTCTCAGCGAGAATAGAACGCCCTGTATTCCTGATACTTTCCGATTGCACAGCTTTTGTTAGTAAATACTGTACTTCATCACCAATTTTTGCCTCACCGTGACAAACGTACTTTGGAACATGATGTTTCCCTAGACTTCTTAAAGAAGTAACTTCTTTTTTAAACACGCCTTTCGCGTCACTTAAAGATATTTTTAGTTTAAAAAACTCAGAGGATTCGTCAACTATATGGAAAACATCGTAATCATCACAAACTGATGACAGTGTAATTTTGTCAGCTTTGAATTTAGGTTTTACTTTTTTAATTAGCTGCTGGGCGAATCTACAATCTTGCTCAGTGTCGCTAGGCTGGTTGAATGCGTAAGCCTTATGTTTAAAAAGAGATGATAATTTCATTAAGGGTTAAAAACTATTTCTTTTTTTACAGGCTTTACTTTTATGCAGTTGGCAGTTTTATTTAAAATTAGAAATTTTGATAAAGGCACATGAATTATTTCTTTAACAAGATTTTTTATATCTCTAGCGTGGAGGTTTTCACTAATTGCTTTTTCTAAAATAAAAGGTCCAGTTTTTCTACTAAAGTCAATGTCAAAACCTTTGTTTAATAATCTATTTTTTATTATTTTTAATTCTTGATTTATTATATTTAAAAGATCTTTTTTGTCTAAATCTTTAAAATGCACAATCTCTTCTATTCTAGCTAGAAGCTCAGGGCGCAAGTGTTTTTTTAATTCTTTGTTGTAAATTGATTCAGGTTTTTCCTGTTGATCTAAAAAACCGACACTTCTTTTTTTGCTTTGTGTGGCACCGATATTAGATGTCATTATTATAACACAGTTAGAAAAATCTATTTTCCTATTTAGATTGTCTGTGCAATAGCCTTCATCTAAAATATGTAGAAGAAGATCAAGAATCTTTTGATCACACTTTTCAATTTCATCAAATAATACAATTGAATTTGGTTGGTTTCTTACAAATTCTGTTAACAAACCTCCCTCTTCATATCCAACATAACCTGCATTAGCGCCTATAAGTTTAGCTATGCCTGTTTTGTCTTGATATTCCCCCATGTTTATCTGTATGAAGTGTCTTTCGTTGCCTAAAAAGTTTTTAGCTATTTTCTTGGCAGTAAAGGTTTTACCTACGCTTGTAGCTCCAATAAATAAAAAGTTAGCTAACGGTTGTCTTTCATCAGTTAGTCCTACTTTCGCACAAGATAAAAAATCATAGATTTTATTTATAGCTTTACTTTGACCAAAAATTTCACTATTCATTTTCTTTTCAAACGAATTAAAAGAAGAATGTGATTTTGAGACAGTACCTTTAGATAAGCCTGTTTTCTCTGTTATTACTTGTATAATATCTTTCTGTCTTATTTTTTCTTTCTTGCTTTTGCCACCATTTTGATTTGATAAGCTTTGTATATAGTCTTTTAAAGTATTAGTAAATTCTTCTTCATCAAAATCTTCATTATCAGCTTGAACCATCATTTTAGAAAACTTGGTTCTTAATGTATCCATTTTCCCAGAAGTATTTTTGTATTTTATTTTAGTTTTTGCTCCTATTTGATCTATGATGTCAAAAGCCTTGTCAGGAAAATTTTTATTACTTAAATAAGTTTCGCAAAATTGCAATATCAAATCAATATCTGACTCTTTGAATTTCACTCTATGAAAGTCTTCGTAGTAAGAAAGAGTATTTAAAACTATTTTTTTAGTTTCTTCTAATGAAGGTTCTTTAATGTCAATTTTATCAAACCTTCTTTTCATCGCAGAATCTTTTTCAAAGAATTTTTTGTATTCCTCTGATGTTGTGGCTCCAATACATTTTATCTTACCTCTAGCCAATGCTGGTTTAAGCATATTAGAAGCATCAACTGCACCTTCAGAATTTCCAGCGCCAATCAAGGTGTGTATCTCATCAAAAAATAAAACTATGTAAGGTTCTTTTTCTGCTTCTTTTATTAAAGCCTTGAATCTTTTTTCAAACTCTCCTCTATACTTTGTACCAGCCACCATCGCACTTAAGTCAACAGAGCAAATTTGCATCAAAGACATGTGGTGAGGCACATCTTGTTGAGCTATTTTTTGAGCTAAACCCTCCACTACCGCAGTTTTACCAACTCCAGCATCTCCTATAAGGATAGCATTACTTTTATTTTTCTTTGATAATATTTCTATAAGTTGGGCTGTTTCAAACTCGCGGCCAGATATTTTATGAGATGGATTTGATAAAAATTCGTGATTAAGGTTTTTGCAATATTTAGTTAAATGATCTAAAGATTTGCTTTTAATTTCGTTATCAATGCTTTTTTTTGTTTCTATTTGAAAAATGTTTTTAGCTGGGTCGCTAGTCTGAGGAATACTACTCTCTAATACATGAGTTTCAATCATGTCTTTTACTTTAAAAACATTCAAGCCGTTTAATTGGAGGAACTCTATAAAATCACCTCCCATATCCAAAATAACATAAAGTATATGTTCTGGACCTATGAAATAGCTATCAAAGTTATCGGAAAACTCTTTTGCAAAAAAGATTGCTTCATTTACCTCATCATGCCAGATGCTGCTGCCTTTAGTTCTTACAAATAAATTTTTATTTTGCGACGAAAAACTCTTAAAAGATTTTATAAATTGTTTTAGTTCTAATTTTATATTTTGAGTTTTTAACTTTAAAGAAAAGCTGTCTGAAATATTTGCTAAACACCCATAGATTAAATGAGAATTATTTATTATGGGGTGATTGTTAGCTTCGGCAAACTTTTGAGCATCTTTGATACCTTTTTTTGCTTTTGGAGTTAAATTGTAATCTGTTAAACCCATCATTACTATTTACACTATTTAACTTCAGATAGCTTCATATAGATTTTATCACTTATTGGATTAATTTTATTTACAAAAACTACATCATCGCCAGTTACGCCTTCAATTATAGTAATATCGCCTTTTTTGGGTAGTTTTTTACCAGAATTTAAAAAATCAGTAAACTTGCTGCTGGAATTTGAATCTAAAAATAAAGCGTTAACAACACCGCTTTCGTCTTGAATTTGAAATCTAGCATATTTATTACCATTTTTACTTGTTCTTTTTAAAACGTCAGTAACAAAACCTACAAACCTTACGCTTCTCCTTTCCTCAGATCTTTTTATAGATAAAGCTGATTGAAAATCCTGCTCATGAGCATGTACATCCCTTATTGTATGTGAATAGCTGTAGCCTAAAAGTTTTTCTTCAAAAAACCAATTTGCATATTTAATGTGGCGATTATTCATATCGAATATTTTCCTATAAGGCTCGTATTTTTTCTGAAATGTGCCAAATCTTTTTTGAGTCATTATTTTCCTATTGTCATCTCCAACTTGATCTTTTTTTACAACATCAAATATAGAGTTTAAAATGTCATAGTCATAAGCCTCCCCCAACGCTATGAAGTTTCTCTTTTCCCTATCGGTTAAAATATTGAAGGTTTGAGCTTCTAATACTAACCTGCATCTATTTTTGGAGACAAAAGAGTCTAGTAAGCCAGCTTGTATTAATGCAGACAAAATGCCTATGTTTAATCCAGCTTGTTTAGCTGACATAAAAACTTCATATTTATTTTTGAAAGAGTCTTCTCTAAAATCAAGTAAAGATAGTAAAACTTTATCTGAAACACCTTTGATGGAGTTTAACCCATACCTAATATTTTTACCCTCTACTTTAAAATCAATATCAGACTTGTTCAAATCAGGTGGCAGTAACTTAATGTCAAAGTGAGGCAACTCTTGACTTATTTTTGCTATTTCTTCATGCGAATTAGGTTCGTACTTAGCATATTTTAGCAAACTTAAGAAAAATTGTTCAGGATAATTAAATTTTAGATAGATTGTTATAGCAGCTAAATATGCATAGCTTATAGAGTGCGATTTATTAAATGAATAGTTAGCTGAATCTTCAGCTACTTTCCATAGAACATCCCCTACTGCTGGATCAAGGTTGTTATTTTTTACTTTATCTTGAATTTTAGCCTTCCAAGCTGGCATTTGGTCAACTTTTTTCTTGCCAACTATTCTTCTTAATTGCTCAGCTTCATCTAAGCTAAATCCCACCTTAACTGCCATTTTCATAAGCTGTTCTTGATAGAGAGGTATGCCACCTGTATAGCTTAAGATGTCATCAAAAAATTTGTGAACAGATTGAAAATCTCCTGTTCTTACGTAAGCGGCATAATGATCCTTAAAGTCTAAAGCTCCAGGTCTTGCTATGGCGACAACAGCGGAAAGCTGTTCAAGGTTTTCAGGTTTTATGAGATGACAGACTTTAAAGTTAGTTTCAGCTTCGATTTGGAATAGCCCTTGGGGAGACTCAAGACAAGCTAAAGCCGCATAAATACTTTTGTGGTGAGGATCTATTTCATCAACATTTATATTTAACTGTTTACATACATCATTAACAACTGACAAAGTTCTGAGGCCAAGTATGTCAAATTTAACACTTAAACTTGCCACATCATTCATGTCGTAACCAGATACCAAGGAGCCGTCATTAGTAAATTGTAGCGGCATCACTTCATCTAATTCATAAAATGATATTGAAATACCAGATGGGTGAACACCTGTATTTTTATTTAAGCCTTCAATTTTTTTAGCTATCTCGAATACTTTAGAATATTTATTAGCGTAATTTTTAAAAGATTCGCTTTCTTCATAAGCTACATCAAGACTTGCTACTTTGCCAAAGTGCTTAGGTATTGTGTCGCTAATCTGGTTAACATCCATTTCAGAAAGCTCTTGTACAATTTTACCACATTCTTTCATGCAGAGCTTACCGCTAAGGGTGTTTAGAGTTAAAATTTTTGAAGTTTTACCTACGTATTTTTTTTCTATGTATTCTATAACCTCAGATCGTCTATCATAAGAAATATCATTATCAACATCAGCTAGTAAGCTGCCGTCGAGAAAAATTTCTCCATTGTGTTCTATTTTCCTAGCTCTGCTTTTCGAAACAAATCTTTCAAAAAATAAATCATATTCTATAGGATCGATATTAGTTACTCCGATAACATACAAAACTAATGACCCCGCGGCACTTCCTCTGCCAGCCCCAACAGGAATATCATTTTCTATACAAAAATTTATTATATCCCAGTTTAGTAAAACATAATCGACAAAACCCAAATCATTAAAAATATCAAGCTCTTCTTTTAACCTATCATAATAAATAGTCGCATTATCTTTTTGGTCTATACCCCTCTCTTTAACTTTTTTAAAACAAAGCTTTCTTAAAAACTGAAAATTATCTTCTTTTGGGTCGCAAAGCACTTCATCATAATACTTTTTTTCTATTATAATTTCTGGTAATTTTACGCCGACTGGAAAAGGCGTTTCGTAAGCGGTGTAAGTATCAAAATTCATAGCTCTAAATCAAATAATTGTTTTTTAAATACTTTAAAATTCATTTCTATATCATACAGAGCATCGTGAAGCCTTTTTGGGTCATGGTCTATATTATATTGCTTTAGTAAAAAACCTTGAGATGTCTTTAAGCCTCTTTCTCTATAGTTAAGTAACCTATACTGCCAATTTATAAAATCACCACCAGTAAAAGGAATGTTTTTTGCAATTGCAGTAGCTAGAGCTTTCGTATCTATAATTCTAGAAACGTAATCTTGCTCTAGCTTCCTACCCATTAATTTGCGCCAAACATCAACCATATACACATCAAAGCCTAAAAGATTTTGGCCTACTATTAGGTTTCTATCATCAAATAAAACAGAAGAAAAATCTTCCCAGACTTTATTTGGTGACTCACTTTTTTTCTCATATTCTTTTTTAGAAAATCCTGTTATTTTAGCTGCGCCATCTGACACATTCAAGTTTGGCCAGTGTATAAACCTGTCTTCTTTACAAATTATTTTATCACCCTCTGCAACTAACCAAGCGACCTGCCAAGGTCTAGACTTAACGAGGTTTAGACCTTCAGTTTCTGTATCAAATACAACATAACGTTGATTTTTATTAAATCTCAAGAGGCTCTCTGTCATTTATTTTTTTGGTAAGATTCAAAACAAAACTCATCACTTCCAAAGTGATCTAGGTTTGGCATACTCAAAGTGGCAGCTCTACCAAACTTTCTACCACAAATTATTTTATATGTTTGTAGCGCTTCAATATCTTCTTTATTTTCGTAGAAGATGCTTTTTACTAAAGTTGATTCGTATTTACCCTTCAAGTATTCTAATGTAGCCTTTCTTATTAAGGGGTCAAATGGTAGATTATTTTTTTCTATCCAAAAAATAGGTTTTATGTCCTTAAAGTTTGGAATGCAGTTTTTTAAGTACAATTGATTTTGATGTATAAAGGAATCATAGAAAGGGATGACTAAATCTAATTTTGAAGCATCCCAGACTTTATTTAAATAATTAAAATCAATAAACCCTTTGCCCTCTAGACTTGAAAAAGATGAAATTTTATTTAAAAGTTTACAGCCTTCATCATTCTTGGCAAAAATAATAATCTTGTGATCGGAATCTTGCAAGGAGTCTTCATCACTTATATCGTTACAGCAATTTATCCTTAATCCAAAAATCAATTGTAGTCCTTCATCTTTGCAAGAGTTGTGAGCTTTTACAAAACCAGTAAGTGAATCTTCGACTAGAATTAAATTTTTAGCTGAATCTAACTTTGATAACTCTATTATTTTATCTATACTTAGAATACTCTTGCCAATTGAATATGTGGACTTATAAACTGGTAACATGTAAATAATTTACATAATGTCTTATAAAAGTCAAGAATTATGTGCTGGACAACCTTCATAATATTTGATTTCATACGTACATCCCTTTGGAACTAGGGATTCTTCAAATTCTTCTTCAAAGTACGAACCTATGATATTTTTATCTGCATCAAAGATGTGGTAATAAAAAAAATCAAACTTCATTGGGCAATGCCATTTTGGATTTCCGTCTAGTTTTAGTTCTCCTTTTTCTTTAGCAAATCCACATAAAAGCCTACCACTAAATGATCCGTCAGTTGGGAAATCTTTGTAAGCAGCCATGTTTGCACGGGCATGTTTTTCGCTAAAATTATCTAGATATTTTTGTATCTCAGATAACTGCATTTCAAAACAAAGTAATTCATCTTCATCCAGGGGTTTCATTCTCATAATCCCAGAATTAGAAGAATTTTCTTCTAACTCGAACTTTAAAAAAAGAAATTCACTTACTCTAGTTGAATATTCTGGAAACAAATTTTTTACCGCTAAACTATACATTAAATCTTGTAAGTTATCGGTCGCATCTTTACCTTTAAAAACAGATTTACTTGTTTTAAAATCTCTTATTAAAGCATATTTACTTTTTTTGTATAAGAAAAGTTTGTCTATAAAGCCTCTAATTTTATATTTTATAGAACCATCATTTTTAATTATATCAAAGTCTTTTTCAGAATACTCTTCAGTGGGCTTAGCTTTATCTCCTCCAAAAAAATCGTAACTCAAACCATTAAAGATCATGTCTTTGATCATTTCTAGGTTTTCTTCATCGTCAACTTCGTAATTAACAGCATGTTTAAGGATTAATCTTTTTATTGAGGGAACGCAAAAAACATCTTGTGTTTTTATTATTTCATCAAAATATTTTTTCCTGCGCTTTTCTCCTAAAACTTCAAAAACCAAGTGGCATATAGAGCCTCTCTTTGCGCCATCGTTGCTTTTATCAGGCAAATGTTTTTTATACTTAGACCAATACAACCAAGAGCAAGATTGAGCAGTTTTTATTCTGCTGGCTGATAATGGTGTCTGTGGATCACTGCTCATTGCTAATCACTAACGAAGTTTTTATTTCTTTTTTAGTGAAGCTAGAGGAGTTGTTTTCAACAAAATTGCAAATATAAGATATTTGTTTTCCTTGATCTATAGATTGACTTTCCCAATCTTGTAAATTGCAGTTTGCTAAATGAGCGTCACCAAAATCATTATATGGTTTTGGTGGGAATTTTATACTAATAATATCTAAATCAAAATAACAAGACAATTTTAAATAGTTTTTTATCGCTGCGACAAATCCTCTATTTTCTGAGCTATTAGCATCATTGTTAGTACAAATATAGATATTGTTAATTTGGCTAGTGTTAAGAAAATTAATAATATTACCGTTAACGTGAAGACCAAAAATGACCAACACGTTCTTAATATTTTGTTCATAAAGGGCCAATGCATCACCTATACTTTCTACTAAGATAACTTCTTTTTTGTTTTGTATTTCTTCTCTTACACCTGTTGCTTTGTTGTAAGCTGGGTAAACCCAATTGTTTCTTCTGCCGATGTGCTTCCATTTTGGAAAATTATTATCTTCGTCAACTTTTCGACCAGAGAACCCAATAATTTGTTGATGTTCATTCATTATGGGGAAAACCATTCTTCTGTACATCTTCCCAACGCCAGCCAATCCCACTTGAAACTTTTTTTGAGTTTCTTCAGAAATTAGCTTTTTATTATAAAAGCTATAATTTGGGAAAAGCTTATCTAATGATTCATTTGGGTAAATTTTTTCCATTTCTATTGTATCTTTTTTCTCATATACAGTTGGAGAATCAGAATTTTTTATTTTCTTTAGTATTTTACTTAAATTTGGGTCATCGGATTTAAGTGTTTCTTTTACTAATGCGTTAAATGGCTTGCAACCTTTGTTTGTAACAAAATCCATCCAAACCCCAGTATCTTTATATATTTTAAGTGCAGTTTTATTATCTCCATCTCTATATAAAGCTTGACTTCTCCAATGATCTCTACAGTCTATCAGACTATAACCCATGGATTCTAATATTGTTTTAAAATCCTCCGAGTTCACTGAAGTTAGGAATTATTTCTTCGTTACTACCCTCTGTATCTAATTCATGATTACCATCAAGCATATTAGCTACATCTCTTAAATCTCCTCTTTCTGTAATATTAAAATTATTAAAATCTAAATTTATTGAATTTTTTCTTAAGGTGTCATTGATTCTTACTGGCTCAACAGCGCCAGCTATATCGCTGCCAAGATGTCTAGATTTAACATTAATTAACTTATGTGTGCCAAACCTTTCACCTTCTAACTCTATCTCATCTCCAGTTTTGCTTCTTAATATAAACATGTGTGAACAAAATTGGGTTATTCTGTCTGATAGAGAAACTATTGACTCATCATCTACTATGTTTTCTGCGTTCCTGTTATTAGTGATACCGTATCTATTTGATTGAACAGAGGTTATCATCGGAACTATAGGCTCACCATCATGCAATATTTCTTTCTGCACACATTTTTTAAACTTATCCACCATCTCTCCAACAACTTGCCATTCAGACTTATTGTTCATCCTTTCCGAAGTTGTCTTAATGTAATCAAAAGAAAAGACCATTTTGTTTCCTCTGCCGACTTTTGCATAATAGAACCTTTTCAATGTGCTAATCATTGAGTCTACATCCATTCCTCCTACATTATAATAGTAAAATTGTAACTCTTTTATTTTCGGCCAAACAGCTCTTACTTTGTCTACAACTTTTTTACCAGCATTTCTCCATTTGCCACTTTCTAGTAGGTGCATTGGCACACCGCTTAAAGCGGCGCATTGTCTCATTACAAGTTCCTCTTTGCTCATTTCTCCATTATCGAAATGTAAAACAGGCACATTGTAATTCATGCTCACTTTGGTTGAATAATCCATGCAGAACTGAGTTTTACCAACGCCTGATCTTGCAACTATAACTGTTATATTTCCAGGTCTTAGTAGGGAGCCATACATATCATTTAGCTTTGGGTGTGGACCCATCATGCCAAACTCTGTAAGAGGGTTGTCTCCCCTGTCCTCTATCATTTGCTCCATTTCCTCATAAATATTTTGAGGAACGTCGCTACCTAACTCGTAAAGATTAATTCTGGAATTATATATAGAATCAGCAGCTTGTATTATATCTTGATATGAAGATTCCGCAGAAATAGACTTCATTCTTTTAGAGATATTCTGAGCCGAATCAAGTATCTCTCTTCTAATGGAGTATTTTTTTAATTCTTTAGCTGTCTTGAGTATATTGCCGCTTGGGACTTTTCTCAAGGCTAGAGATTTTATGTAATCTGCTGGGTTTAAGTTGTCCTCAAAAGACAAACCTAATTCGTTTACTCTTTGCGCAATGATTACTTCGTCTATTTCATCATTTGCGCTTATGGCTTGTTCAATTATTCTAAATATTGTAGAATTTAAAGATGTAGATTCAGAATAAAAATCAGAAATATTTATAAAGCTAGAGATTTCTACTAAAGACTCTGGGTCTTTTAGTAGTCCAGCTAGTAATTGTTTTTCTAATTCGTAAGAATAAATCATTCTTCTTCTGAGTCATCTTCTTTTCTTATTTCGGAACCATCTCTTGATAGGAAGTCCTCCAATGCCTTACATAACCCTAATTCAGTCATTCCACAATCGAATCTTTGATAAATTAAAGGTCTACCATTTTCAGATGACACGGCCATTATTATGCCTTTATATTTATCTGCGCCTCCAGATAATTCATAAAGCTTATCAACCATCTCAGATGGTATCGAAAATTCTTGGTCGGCATCTTCTTGATTCATAAATATATATCTTGGTCGTCAAACAGTGACGCTGTTATTTTATCTTGTGGGTAAACTTCTGCAAGTTTTATTTTATTAAGCTCGCAGAATTGCAATTTTTTTTCATCCCGTTTTAACTGATCTGAATATTTAAACATGTTTTTGTGAAAAAATTTAACATATTTAGTATGTTGCGCCCCTTGCACTTCTATGGCAATTTTTTTATTAGCATTGTAGAAATCTAAAGACAGCCTAGTTCCTACGACTCTAAACTCTTCGAAGACAACATCATGTTGCCAATAGTCCCACAGAAATTTTTTTACTTGGGTTTGGAACTTACTTCTGCTTGCTTTGTTCCAATCTATTAAATATTTTTTTGGATTCTTTAAGTTTCTTGTTTTGCCGTATAAATCAACAAACTTCATAAACTTATTCTAAAGCCAATTCTGCAATATCTTTTTTGAAATATTCGAAAAGATAATTTGTTAGCTCTGGGTCACTTTCAATATGCTTAAAAAGATTGTTCATACCTTGAATCTTTTCAGGAAATTCAAATGATGTCTCTGCAAGAAGCTCTTTAAAGTCATCAGTTATACTAATCCAAGCACCACTCTTTTTTATAAATGAGTAAGCTTCTAATAAATCAACTATTTCTTTTTCTATCCAAATAGAAGTCCCTCCTGTACGGCCATATCTGATTGGATAACTAAGCGTTATGTTAGTTTTTTCGTTTGGAGATTTTTTTACAGTAGCTTTAGCATAAACTCCAATTATAGGGTTTGTTTTGGGGTCAGCTTTCTTATTGCTTGGGTCTTGTAAGATTTGATCTCCTGTAAATCTTGGCTCATATTCAATAATCCAGTTTGCGAAATGAAGCAATGCATTCCCTCCTGTAGCTGTAGTCTGTCTCACTGGAGCTTTTGTGTATGGGTCTAATTTTATATCGGCTCTTACTTGAGATATGAATATAGCCATATGACCTCTTTTTGCTAGTTTTATAGAGATTTTTTTCATAAAGGTAGAAGCCACATTTGCTCCCCCTGCAACCTTTGTAGAATCTTCATACCCCTTGGCCATATCATTTTTAAGTATCAACCCATCAACAGAATCCAAGATAAAACAAAACTTTGTTTTCTTCTCATTGTTGTCAACTAGCTGGGTCATTATCTCCACCACTGATTCATAGATATTGCTTTCCAAAACAAAGCATTTGCCATCCTCCCATTCATCGTGGGTATGCACAAAATCTACTCCTGATCTTTTTTTCATTTCTGGAGAAAGTCTTCCTTCAGCTTTGATGTAAAAACCTCTTGAATTAGGTATTGTCTCTAAAAAGTTTTTCATTACCTGTAATGCTTCAGAGGTTTTACCTCCTTCATTCATACCTGTAAATCTATGTAATCCAGGACCAAAACCTCCCTCTAGTTGTAAATCAAACTGCAAAGATCCGCTAGAAACTTTATAGTTTTCTTCCTCTTCAAAGTTATAATGATCGTCTTTATTTGCTTTCAAAAAGTTGTTTAATATGTCTTCTGGTGGTCTTTCACTCATCTAAAAAATCTTTTATGGTTTTCTTACGTTTAATTATATTTGCATCTTTGCCCGACTTGCGCCCAATATTATACTGCGGATATTTAGAAAGGTCAACTTTAAAATTAAAAGCTTTGAACTTTTTATCAAGAGTCGATTTCAAGACAGGGCTTACTAAAACTTCTAGAGAATCAAATTTTTTATTAAATGATACTATAGACATAAATTCTATTGAATACCTTTCACACAAAGTGTTCAATAGTTTCATTTGTTTCTTGAAGAAAGCTGGTGGACTCTTTTCAGGAACTTCTATTAACTTTTCTATTATCTCTATTTTTTTTAAGGGCAAATGTAACCTTGGAGCATTTTTAAATCAATATCGACCATTTTCTTTACTAAAGCTGGGAATGAAAACTTAGGTTTCCAACCCAACTCATCTGTCGCTCTGCTTGAATCTCCCCAAAGAGATCCCACTTCTGCTGGTCTATAAAATCTAGGATCAACTTCTACTAAAAGGTCATCTCCGTGATAGTATTTAGCATCTTCGTTAACTCCTTCCCATCTGCACATAGATCTATGAAATCCAGCGCAGTTGAAAGCTTCTTCTACAAACTCTCTTATACTATGCATTTCATTTGAGGAAAGAATATAATCATCGGGTGTTTTTCTCCAAACATTAATCCAGTACTTTTCTTGATTTAACATTCTCCAAACACCATCCATAAAATCTTCTGCATCACTCCAATCTCTTTTTGATTCTATATTGCCAAGTTTTAACGGTTCAAATGTTTTTTTATTGGTATAGTCGCGAGCTATCCTGGCAACATTTTTTGTTATTTTTCTAGTAACAAATTCCTCTCCTCTTCGAACACCTTCATGATTAAATAGCCAACCTTGAACAGCATATAGATTATAAGATTCTCTATAAACTTTGACTATATGTCTAGCTGAACATTTCGAAGCTCCATAAGGGCTTCTGGGTCTAAGTGGGTGTTCTTCTGTTTGAGGTTCAATTATTATGTCTCCAAACTCTTCTGAGCTACCAGCATTGTAATATCTGCATGTTGGACAATATCTTTTTATCGCTTCTAACTGATGCAAAACCGCTAAACAATTTGTTTGCATATGGTTAAACGGCATATCCCAACTGCTTCCAACGAAAGAATTTGCTGCAAAGTTTATAAAATAATATGGCTTATATTTAGCTATTACTTTATCTATGTTTTGAGCATCTGTTACATCTAAATCAACTAAAATAAATCTTGGGTTATTTTTTAAATGCTCAATATTTATATGATTTTTTACGCTAAGCCTTCTTACTGTCCCAATAATAGTATATTCAGTGTTTTCAAGAAGATAATCTGCCATAAGGCTCCCATCTTGACCTGTTACTCCTGTAATAATTATTGTTTTCATAATTAATCTTTTACATTAGTATACTTTTTTTTGTAAGTTTTTCTAATTCCTTTTTCTAAACTTGTAAATTTGAAATTTGGGTAATTTTCTATAAATTTTTGAGAAGAAGCATCTTTACGTATTTGGCCATCAGGTTTATCTGTATCCCAGTCAATTTCTAGCCCGTCGGCATCTAAACATTTTATAGCTATCTCAGCTATCTCTTTTATTGTTTTGTTTTCAGGGCTGCATACATTGTAAGTAAATGGTGATATTTCAAAAGCAACTAAAGAAATAGCCTTAGCTAAGTCATCAGCATACATAAATTGTCTGTAAACAGATCCGCTTCCAAAAAGAGTAATGCTTTTTTCTCCATTTATTTTTGCACGATGTATTTTGTTTATTAAGCTTGAAACAAAGTGTGCTTTATCTCCTTCGAAATGATCGTACTCTGAATATAAATTACAAGGAATAATACAGCTATAGTTAGTATTATATTGTTTGTTATATGCATCTATTTGAACAGACATCGATCTTTTAGCATAGCCATAAGCAAAATTTGTTTTTGTTGGTGGCCCTTTGTGTAAGTCCTCTTCTTCTAGTGGATATGAATCAGAGTGGTCTGGATATATGCAAGTACTTAATATGGAAATTAAATTTTTACAACCGCTTTTGTATGCATATTTTACAACATTTGTATTCATCAAAACGTTATCATCAAAAAATATTGCAGGGTTATTAATATTGTCCATTATCCCTCCGACCTTCGCTGCTAAATGTATTATGTTTTTAGGTTTTGTATCATTAAAAAGCTTTTCAACCAATTTTGGATTTTTTAAATCACAATCTTGACTGCTAAGGTAAATAGCGTTTGGTAAATATTTTTTTAAATGCTTGCCCACCATGCTTGAGCCGCCTGTCACTAATGTAGTATTCATTTAATTAAACAAAGTTTTTTAAGCCACAAATTTCTCTAAAAAATTTTTTAGTTTCTTCATTGAAACATTCATTTGCAAAAAGAGTTATGATTTCATTAATTTCATCACTATTTATGCAACCAAAACCTTGACAATAATGCCAAATTTTTATTTGTTTGCTTTTATCCATGTATTCATGTGTGCCAGTGAATAGTTTGTGGTCCACAACTTCGTATTTTTGCATGTATTTAGACCATG
>Ga0163109_10000913_pt1 | contig 23185 bp, 36 predicted proteins | sample CRUFie1St13metaG_FD_108704 | JGI IMG/M metagenome (GOLD analysis project Ga0163109, IMG submission 108704) | Marine microbial communities from the Costa Rica Dome - CRUD Field 142mm St13 metaG | ecosystem: Environmental > Aquatic > Marine > Oceanic > Photic zone | place: Costa Rica: the Eastern... | reverse complement strand
TAGGCGCTGGCTTTGGGGCTAAATTACCTAATACTTCGTTAAATCTATCAATAACATCACCAAGTAATGTATTTTCTGTTAAGTCTGTAAATAAACCATCTGTATAGTCATCGTCAGGTGCTTGGCCTATATTCACGCCTTGTGTATGTGTTATTGAACCTGTAATATTAATAGAACCTGTCGGAAAAGATCCGCCATCACCACCACCAGTTATTAAATCACCGTTAGCATCAAATAACGATCCACTAATAACAACATCTCCTCCAAAAACTGATACTGAATTTGGTGTTGCAGCGTTTTTTCCTCCGATAGTACCACTTACAAAGAGAAATACATCTGGACCAGCTTTGTTTGTCAAGACATCAGCGTTAATTCCACCTACACCATCAGTTACATTAGAATTTACAATTACAACTTCTGGTTTGTCCTGAGATCCTGATCCTATAATCTGGCCAGTCTTTATTTGATTACTTAAAAAATCTTTTGGCATTATTATTCGCTTTCTATTACTACGTAGTTAACTTCTATCGTCTCACTGGAACTTTTAGATGCTACAAAATAATTATTTTGAACATCAGATAAATATACATTAATGTTTTTGTTTATAGGTGATAACTTAACAACTATTTCATTGCTGTAGCTATTGTTCAAATATACTGTTTTATCGTAAGAATCTTGTTCGATTGTAAATTTACCGTGTTCGTAATTAGACATTTTGACTTGTGTCCTTAAGAATTTGTAAGTGAACTTTACCTGTAAAAGGTGCTGAACTCTCTATAGTAACAGATGTAGTAGTTAAACTAGTTATATAAACATTAACATTTTCGTCTTCAGGTGTAGCTGAAACTGTGGGTATTGTTATATAAGTTTTTACAAAATTGTAAGTTTGTGCGTGAGAATTTGTGTAGTTTAAAATGGTAGTTTCAGCATCAAGACCTTCGACAACTGCAAATTCTAAAATTTGTGGCTTTGTTCTTATTAGAGGATAAACTTTTTTAAATCGATTTAAATCATATTTGCTGGCTGTCATATTATTATCCTTATATTATTTTTGCAGCAATATTAGCAAGTTCTGATCTGTATCCTTTTTCAAAGTTAACATGTCCTGTTATTTTTTCATTTTTTAATTTTTCAACAATTATTGTTAGTCCATTAGAAAATTTATTAATATACGGCAAGTCAACTTGCTCAATATCACCTAAAAGTATGATTTTTGAATTCTTACCAGTTCTTGTAATCACTGTTTTGAGCTCATGCACAGTTGCGTTTTGAGCTTCATCAACTATAATTATCGCGTCGTTAAAGCTTCTTCCTCTAATATGTGATAAAGGTGCAACATCTATTTGACCTTTTTCAATCATCATTTCAAAGTAAGTTAGATCACCAAATTGATTTCTAAAATTATCAACAATAGGTGCCAACCAAGGAGACATTTTTTCGCTAATATCACCTGGAAGAAATCCTATATCTTTACCTACTGTTTGAATAGGTCGAGTAAATATAATTCTCTTCTTTTTTTCCGTTTCGATAAACTTTAATGCAGTCATTAAAGCCAAGTAAGTTTTACCACTTCCAGGAATACCTGTTAAAGAGATAAGTGATATTTTGTCATCCATTAATAGGTCTAAAGCAAAAGTTTGTTCTTTGTTCTTAGGCTCAATGCCTAACTTAGGATTTTTCTCAACTAAACAAATATAGTCTTCTTTTTTGACTGTAAGACATGACTGGTTGTTATAGTCAGACTTTAACACAACAAACTGGTTTTCAGATAATAAAATATCAATTTCAGGAATTTTTTTTATTAAAAGCTTTTTGTTTGTATAAACTGAATTTATTATCTCAGACGTTGTATTAATCTCTTCGTAACCTTTGTATAAATTATCTTTTTGTATAAATTCGTAGTCAGCGTAATAGTCATTTGCTAATATTCCTACTGCATCACATTTTACTCTAAGGTTTATATCTTTAGTTATAACAACAACTTCGTTATTAACTTTATTTTTTTTTGCAAAGTTTGCGCATGCTATTATTTTATTGTCGTTTGTACTTTTATCTAAAGAGTCTATATTATCCCAATAATAGTCAGAAGATACTGCGATGTTGATATCTGAATCTTCGTAATGTATTCCTTTATTAAGACTCCCTATTTTTCTTAATTCATCAAAAAATCTATTAAAAAACCTGGCATATTCACCTAAAAGTCCTTCTCTAGTTTTAAATTTATCTAATTCTTCTAAGACAACTAGAGGTATTATTATATCATTCCCACTCATGTTAAAAAGAGAATTCATGTCATACAATAAAACGCTAGTATCAATTACAAAAGTTTTTCTTAAATTTTCACTCATGTTTTAGTAAAATCTTTCTTAGGTATCTATAATAGTATAAATATTAAACTTAAAAGAAAGGTTTACTAAAACATGGATAAATTTAAAGATTACAGTAATATTACCTGCTTTAAAGCTCATCATGACAAAAACAAAAATTGTAGAAATAAATCATGCAGATATTGGCATAATTTAAATAATCAAAACAACAATTGTATGATTAATTTAGTCAACAATAAAGATACACATACTTTGCAAGAAGTAGGTGATCTTTTTGATATAACGAGAATGAGAGTATGTCAAATAGAAAAAAGTATTATTGAAAAGTTAAGAAAAAAAATAGATTTAACTTTCTAAGGTAAACTTTACAAAGTCTCCCGAAAACTTTTTAAGATGTCTCAAACTTTTTCTAAGACGAACTCCTGCAGCTTTATTTCCTTTTTGTGACTTGAGTGCATCTGATTCCATAGTTTCTACAAGAAGTCTCAGTGAACTATAGTAATCTTCAACAGATGATGGCAATGCTTCTATTTCTTCTAATTTATCTTCCATTATAAAATCCTTTATATTGATAATCGTGGTTTTTCTTCTTCTTTATTAGACTTTATTATTGACAAAACCTTACGCATAATTTTTGTATCTTCTAGCTCTAGACAAAGAAGCTCAATGAGTTTAGTAATTTCTTTCTGGTTAATTCCAAAATTTAATATTTCTTTATGAATATCTCTAACTTTATTAATTGACTTTAAGTCATTTTCATTTTCTGGATTAAGATTAGTCATAAATACCTCTGTTGAATTTCTTTTTTTATACGATGTTTGTCGCCTTTAATTTCTAAAACCTTGTATACGATATTATTATCAGATTCTGTTAGTTGTAAATTAATATTTCCATCTAAATTGTTTTCAATTAAATACTCAGCTAATTCCCAATCACAAGTATAAGATTGCTCTTTATTTAGAATATTAACAATGTCATTTTTACCTAAAAAATTTAAATTTTGTTCTATATCTTCTTTAGTATTAACAAGATTTTTAAGATCTTCCACACCCCATTTAATTTCACTCTTAAAAACTTCATAAACTCTGTGTACAACTCCACAATTATTGCATATTATATATTTTTCTTTTACTTGATCATTGTTATCGATAAAAGATATAACAGGTATTTTATGATAAACAACTTTAGTATTATTTTTAAAAATATTTAGAGTACACTGACATTCTATAAGGTGTTTTTGGTACATACACTTAGTCCTCTTTTAGCTTGACTACTACAGAAATATTGTCTATAGTATTTACAAGTCTTTCTGAAAGATTTTCAATAAAGTTAAATATGTTTTTAGGGTAAATTTGTCCTTCAAATTCAACAAATCCTGATATTGCTAAGTTATTATATAGATGAATAATATTTTTGATTTCTTCAAATAATTTTATATTTGAATCAGGAATCAAAACTTCTGTAGTATTTGATGTTAATCTTTTTTTTCTTTTTAGCAAATATTCTTTTAAACTTATATCTGCACAATTTTTCAATTGTTTATTTATTTCTTCTTGTATTTTTAAATTAGGATTTAATATTTTAATTTTATTCGGAAAAACTTTTAAATAATTATTTTTTGATTTTTGTAACAAGTCTTTGGTTATATTGTCACCTGCGTCTAAAGAATATATTTTCATATCTAAAATACTTGCAATATCTTTTAATAAAAAAGGATCATTATTGTCAAATTTAACTTCATATAAGTAAATATAAATTTTGCTTTGCAATATAATGTTTTTAATATTTCGTCTAAAGTTTTCAGAATAGCCTCTTGCAAAAACTAAAACTTGTTGTTTATTTTCAATTGCCTTATTTATTATTGTTGATATTTCGCTTTCTCTTTCAAGATAAGAGTCCATACAAATAGTTAAAAAATTTTTTGTACTACTATTTTGATTTTTAAAATATAAACTTCTAAAATCTTCTGAAATATTAACAAAAATTTCCGGATGCATGTTTTTTGCAACTTCTATTATACTGTTTTTTGTTTTTTTGCATCTGATACTGCTATCAGAACCTGAAAAATGTAGTATTTGTTTTATAAACTTATTATATTGTTCACTACTTGATTCTTGTAACACTGCTTTTTCTAAATTTTTTACGTTTTTATTAATATTTTTTTTATTAATAGAAAGTTTTTTTATTTTTAAAGTCATGAGTTTTAAAAGTAAAAACGATCCGCCTTTCAAATATCTCTCAGACTTCATAATATAGTTTAAGATAATATTTCTATATGGACTATGTTTAAAGCATTCATCTGCTATTATGCTATTTAAAAATAAACTCTTATTATTATAAACAGCATTATTTTGAATAACTCTTATTTTTCTTTTTTCTTGTTTTTCAATAAGCTTGTTAAAATTACTAACAAGTGTAAATAAATTTGAATTTCTCATATGTTAATTATATAAATTATTAAACTAGTATAAAATGTTTTGTGCTATCTCTATGTAAGAAAAAAGATATTCGTATAAATTGATTTTTAAAATATCTTTGTAACTTAAAAAGCTATAAGACTTATGTTCTGGACTTTTTATTTGTTTGTTAACTTTTAGTTTTATAATATTATTTCTTAATAACATTGTCTCATATTTAATTTTACCTAAAAACATGACTAAGTTATCATTGGCTTTAATAGGACTATAAACTTTTTCAAAATCGAATGAGTCTAAATTTGACTCTTCATAAGTTTCTCTTATAGCACATTCAAAAACGTTTTCACCTTTGTCAATAGTTCCTTTAGTAAAGTCGTATTTGTCTTTAAAGTCTTGTAAAACTAAGTATAAAATTTCATTATCTAATTCTTCGATTAAACCTTCTCTATTGTCAAAATAACATATTATACCTGCGCCAGTAATATCATTTTTAATTTTCATAGTAACTTCTTTCAAAATCTTTTGGCAGCATTTTTTTAGACTTACTGTAAAGTCTTTTCCAATCGCTATCTAGTATATATGTTACAGCTGTATCAGTTTCTGATCTAATACTTCGACCAATACTTTGAATTATTGTTCTTATTGTTGAAACATCATACCACCAGTTCCATTTTGACATTTTCTTTTTAACTACTTTGTCACCTAAATAAGGAAAAGGCACTTTACATATTATTTGAAATTTTGACAAATTACCTTTTAGATCAACACCTTCTGCCATAGAAGGTGATATAAGTACTGTTGGTAGATTTGAAGTTTTATGCTTGTTTAGCATTTTTTCTCTACTTTCGCCGTAAGCGACTAGTATTCTATTTTTATATTTTTTTGGAATATTTTTTCTAATGTATTCTGAAATTTTAATGCTATGTGTATGTATTATTCCTTTTTCATCTTGATGATGACTAAGTATAGAGCTTATCATTTCAACTGATATTGGTAGGGTTTTATTAATATTTTTAAATGACATGCTCCCAGCAGGTGAAAAGATTATAGGACGATTTTCAGGAGGAAATGGTGATTCTTCTTTAACAACAACAGTTTTTTCAGCAGGTAGACCTAAAGTTAAACAAAAACCTTCATGTGATATGATTGTAGCTGACATGAAGATCACATAATCAGCATAACTTAGGATATAGTCTTTTGCGTACTTAGAAACATCTATAGGCTTAAAAACAAACTTTTTATAGCTGTTATTACTATTATCCGTGTCAAAAACCCAATTGTCTTTGTCGTATATTTCTATAAACTGCTTTATTTTCTTTTCATGTGAAGTTATCATTTCATAATGATTAGTAATTTTTTTAAACTCATCAAGTTTATTACTAGTAATACCAAATTTTTCTAATTGATTTTCAATAAACTGTTTTTTTTGTGAAAGTAAAACTATATAATTGTTTTTTATCCAGTTAAAAACTTTAAACTGTGTATTTAAGTCTTTTGGTATTTTTAGTTTCAATATTTTTTCTGAAAAATACTCTGAAACGCTTATTTCAATAAACCTAGATAGTTCTGATTCAAGATTATGCGCTTCATCAATAACTAAAACTTTTTTATTAGGTATTTTTTGACTATAATTTTTTTCTGTTAAAAAGTAAGAAAAGTTTGTAATACCTTTATCTTTTTCAATAAAGTCTTTTTTCTTTAATTTATAAACACAATTATACTTGCAATTTTCATATTTCTTTGGTAAACTATTCGCTCTCAGACCTGTTTGTATATCTTTACAAGAAGCTTTGCCGTCTTTGGAGCAAACATAGTTAGAAGATGAGTATAAAGAAATTATTCCTTTACTTTTGAAGTCTTTTTCGTATTGCTCTTGTAGAACTTTTTGTGTTGTTAAAAAATATGAGCCTGGTTCATAAATGCCTTCATAGTCTGAAGACTTGTTCATATAACTTGCGATTGTAAGCCCAATTGCAGACTTTCCAACACCAGTACCGCAATCTATAATTGCATATTTTTTTCCATTTTTAAATTCTTCTAAAACTTTAGATATAATTTTTTCTTGAGCATCTCTAGGTTGTTCATAAGGAAAATGGTTAATCCAGTAGTTCATGTATTATACTTTTCAATTCAAGGTTAAAATAAATTTACAAGCAATATTATAATAGCCAATAATAAAATTTATTAACTTAATAACATTTATTATTTCTAGCATAAAGAATCGCAGAGTCTTCATCGTTAAAGTAAATTTCTTTAGAATTACAGCATACAATATATTTGCCTGTTTGCGTGCAAATACTAACTGATCTTTTAACCATTTCAGGTTCAGAGGCATAAGAAACTGTATGCCAATTTCTTCCAACTTCTTCTTTAATAAACATGTTAATTCTATTCATAAGATCATTAGAAATAGAATTAACATGTTCTTTTTTAAAATATCTAACATCAGTTCTTTCATACAAATTATTTATTGTTTTTTTAACTAACTTTATATTTATTGTTTCTGATTTAATACTTTCTTTAAGCGACTCATATAAAAATTTTTTTTCTACATCATCTAGTTTAATAAGGCATTTATTGTATCTTAAGCTTTCAAATAAATATTTACACACTTTATTTTTCCTTTTTGTCATGATCATCTTTGTCAAGAATTTCAACAGCAGCATTGATATATTTGTCTAAAGCCGCTTGACCTAATATATATCCTATTTGTATTACGCCACTTGTAATCACTACAGTCATTAAAAAAGTAAGCTCGCCTGCTTCAAGTTTAGACTTTAAATGAGTAAGCATATATAAAACTACTATTTTCCAACCAATATCAGCTATTAAATATGCAATAAACTTTTTGCTTTTTAAAGGAGTTTTATCAAACATATAACCTCTATTCTACTATTTCTATAGATAATTATTTATGTATAGAATAAAAAGGAATACAAATGTCTTCTAATGAAAAAACAAGAGATTTTACAAAACCAATTCCAGAAGATCACATTTGTCCTTTATGTAATTTGGACAATAAAGATTGTGAATGCATTAAACATAATTGTAAATGTAACATTATCGCATTAGAATGTAAATGGCCTGATTGTGTATGTTATGACTGTTTACAAATAATAGATGTATGTAGGTGCAAAAATGAGTAATTATTTACCTGAAAATATGATTGAATCGTATATTGCAATAGTGCTTACAGATATTATCGGTAGTACAAAATTTGTTCAAAGAAATGGTTCGAAGATTTCTGCAACTTGGTTTGGAATTCATGATAAAGCTGTTATGAATTTTATTGCTAGACATAATGGCCAGTTAATAGACGCTTCTGATGGCCACCTCATGATGTTTGCATCTGTTTCAGATGCAATTGGTTTTGCTTTTGATTATAAAAAATATCTTAGAAAAAAGAAATTTCCTTTTCGCAGTAGAGTAGGAATACATTGGGACAAAATGCTTATTGTTAAATCTGAAGCACATATAGTAAGAGCTGGGGGTAAAAGAATAAATCTAGAAGGTATCGGTAAAAATATAGCTGCAAGAACTATGTCAATATGTGGAGAAGAGCAAATTTTATTATCAAAATCAGCATATATGCAATATAAAAAATACGGTCATAGAAGCAGATTTATTCCAAGTAAAGCACTATCAGCGCTTGTTGGACTTTATAAATTCAAAGGTGTTGCTGAACCTGAAGCTATATATGCTATTGGCTTAATAGAAGCTCAATTACAACCCCCATCTGATGGTGAAAAAGCAAAAAGAATAGGTGGCGCAAAAAAAATAAGGACAAGACTTCGAAATAAAACATTAAATGAGTTGTTTTGGTGGATTATACATAGACTTTCTTTTATAATTTTATGTTATATCGTTTGGGGACTTATTAAAACTGCAAATACTTTTCATGGTAATGCAATATTTTATACAATGACTGGAATAGATTTAAAACATTATATTGGTTGGATATACCCTTTACTTCAAGAAATATATATGTTTTTATATAATACATTAACAGGATCTTAAATTATGACTGATAAAGAAAAAACAAACAAACAATTTACAAAAAGTGACAAAGCGAAAAGAGGTTGGTGGGCAAGCGTTGTATTTATGGCTCTAATTTGCGAGCTAATTTATTTCTTGTCAACAACAAAAATTGTCGAAGAAAATCGTGATATTCTTATTGGTATTATAGGCATGCTTACAGGTAGTATATCTTCTATGCTAGCAATTGCATCAGGTCGAGACCCTAGTGAGGTTGAAGAATTAAAGGATAAGCTTGCCGCTGCCAATGCTGACCGTGCTGCTTTGATAGCAAGACTACGTGACTCTCAAATTCAAATGCAGCTGCTAAGAGAGCAAATATTTGAATTACAAAGTGCTGTAATCAACAAACTTTCAGTTTTTCAAAACGAAAAGCCTATTAAAACAAAAAAGACAGACCAAGTTATACTACACGATGAAGTTGAAGAATGGTTGCCAAGAGTCGACAAAAAATAAAAATTTATACTTTTAGCAACTCCATATAAACCTTTTCTTTTAATAAATTAAATCTATTAATTGATTCGTGCAAGTCAAATTGTTGAGAAAATCTATCTAATTTAATCAAGCTGTTTATTTTGCTACTTTCTCCACGTATATCGCCATAGACGTTTTGCCCTTCAGCATTAATGTTTTGAATTTCTTGTGAATAATACAAAACTAAAAAAAAGATAACGTCAATAATATAGTGACTAATAATCTCTTTGTCTTTTTGACTAATGTTTTTATTTTTTTTATATTCTTTATCTACCATTTGATTAAATTGTGAAATAAGCTGACTTCGAAAATTAGCAATTTCTCTATTTAGTTCGTCACCGTAAGGGTCGTTCTCGATATTATCTATGACTTTTTCTACTCTTAGCTTGACTTTTTCCTCTAAGTCTATTTCTTTGTAGAAAACAGCAATTTTCTTACCAATTTCTGTTAGGTTTTTGTTGTCTTTGGCTTCTTCAATAAAATGTCTAATGCTGTCTTCATATCTAGAAATTTCTTCTGCATCCGTGTAATAATCTAATTTTTTACCTGATGCTTTTTTGACAATGATATAAAGATCTTTTTTGCCCTTTACTGGCTTTATTCTACCTAAACCCAGACCTATAGAAAAAACCCACTCAGCTTGCTTTTTCAAGACTTTTATATCATTTGTCGTAGTCACAAAATTAGTCATGACATTTTTATGACCGATCAAGTTAATCATATGATCTTTACTTATTCCGTTTTCAATATCTTGTATGTCGTATTCACTTCCAATACCCGGTATGCCTGTTAAGTTTTTTGCATCCATAGGTATACCTTTTTTAATATTTAGCGAAATCCTATTTTCAGCTTTGTCTAAAATGCTATGCATTTTTGAAAGACTTTTTTGTATTCCAAATAAATGTGAAGCTTCATGTAACAATGTACCTTTGGCAGATTCAGACTTACCAAAAACAAAACTCCATTTATTATCTGGATATTTTTTAGGATGACTAACACTGCCATTAACGACGCCTGTTTTTTCTCCTACTCCACTTTTTATACTTTGATATAAGTTTGGATCTGGAAGTTTAATATTTTTACTTTTTAATATTTCTAGTACTTCTTCATACGTAATTTTTTCTGGATTTGGTATAAATACAAAATTAACTTTTTCATCATTAACTTTTGCATTTATATGAACAAAGTTTAAATCTTCGTTTTGCTGTATCAAACTTTTATATTTACCCCATACAGACTCCAATTGATCAGATAGAGCACTAGTTTCTGAAAATGTAACGTTAACTGTAACTTCGATACCTTCAACAGCTTCTGGAAGCTCAGGAACGTCGCTGCCGCTTTTAATACAATCAATTAACTCGTTTAATCCTTGATTACCTGCAGGAACGATATAATACCCTTTTCCATCACTAAAAATTAAGTTTGAACCTGGTTTAGCTTCATCTTTTTGTTTTACTTCTTCTACAGCAGCAGAAAGTGTATTGTGTGACTCCAAAGTTCTTGCTTTTGCGACACTTGCTTCTATCAAGTTTGAAGAAATTGTTATTAACAAAACCCCTGCTATAATTTTAACTTTTGGAATTTCTCTTGTAAACAAATAGATTCTTTTAAAAAAGTTTTTTAAAGCGTTAAAACCTAGTTTTGTTTTTTTAGCTATTAATTTAATTTTATTAAATACAGACTTTATAGATTTTGATTCATTAATATTCTTACTATTAATTAATGAATTCATTTCTTTTCTTGTAAAGTTTACTTCAAAACTGTTTTCTGTCAACAGTCTATTTGACACGTTATACTTTAGATCATGATTTTTAATTTCCATATCCCCTCGTTTATAAATTTCTTCTAAAAACTTTTATTTGCAAAACTTTTTTAATTAATTATTCCACCAGTCATCAAAAGAACCAAAAGTTATTTGTTCGTACATACTGCCAGGAATACTTCCTACACAATCATAACTAAACCACTCACCCTCAAGTCTATATCTATTTAGTCTTTCGTGAACTATTTTTTCTTTCCATCCTTCACCTTTAAAAGATGCAATTAATTTTAGCTTATTTGGATTACCAGTTTGAAGCTGCTTTAATCTTTTGATTGGATTTTTAGATCTACCTATTTTTATCATTCCAGTCACATCTGACTGGATTATGTATAAATCGTCATTAATCATTTTTTCTCTCATAATTATACTTAGATATAAAATTAAAGGTATTATATGATTATTATAGCAGAGAATAAAAAAAGTCATTACTTAATTAAAAAATTTTTAATAGAGTCAGGTATAGAACAAGAGCATAAAGATGTTCAGTTTGGCTTAATACCAGTTCAAGATCAAAATCCTCGTCATTACGTTCAAACTAATTTAACACCTGTTGTTTCAAAAAAAGTTTACACTCCTGACGAAGAGATTAAAGAAGATAGCAAAGAATTTAAAGCGTTGACTGCCATAGAACCACGATATAAAGGTTTGTCTAGTTTAGCTTTAAAAGGAATTTTAACACTTTCAACAGTAGTAGGTCTTTGGAACGGTATACCTGATTACGTAAAAAATTCTTCAGGCTCACAAAGTAGCAAGCCCAGTGCTGCACAAGTTTCAAATGAAAAAAAGGTAATGAGAAATTTAATTCAACAAAATCCTGAAAGCAGTGGTGAAATTGAACAAGCTTTTAATTTTACAATAGAATATGATAAAAGTACTGACAAGCAAAAAGTTAAGCAAAGCATTCTTAGACATGAAGGATTTAGAGGACTACCATATCCAGATCATCATCAATGGAGTATTGGTCACGGAACAATAGTTTTTACTGATGCAAATCTTGATGAAGGTGAACACGAGAGATTAGAAAATGACTGGAAAAAGCAAAGAAAAAAAGGAGTAAGCAAAGCTGACTGGATAGAAAAAGAAATACCAGGATGGCGTGAAAAGTTTTTTGATACGTATTCAATTGAGAACGACAATGCATCAAGTACTTCTCCTGTAAATTTACAGCAAGCTGGTATTGCTGCAGACCAAGAAGTTGCTGAAGTAATTGATCAAATGAACAAAGTAAAATACTTTAAAGTACTTCCTCAAGATACAAAGCAGGCTTTTTATGACATGGCTTATAATATGGGCCCAGGATTTTTAGATAAGTTTAAAAACTTTAACGAAACAATGCGCCACGCAGCTATAGTCTTAGACAGTGAAGACTTAAGTGAAGAAGAAGTTGAAGTTGCTATTAATTTATTTAAAATTGCTGCCAAAGAAATATTATATAATTTTAATGAGGATGGCACAATAAAAGGTAAAACAAAATATCATAGTGACTTACAAAGAAGTGGCAGACCTCAAGAAAATTATGAGCTTATTAAAAAAGGAATTGAAGACATAAGAATATCTATTACTCCAAGAAATTTTCAAGATAAAAGTAATAACGAATCACTCAAAAGAGTATATTCACATTTGTTTGTATGAGGAAAAAATATGAAGAAAATATTATTAATTTTAATGTTTCTTTTACCTAGCTTTTCTTTTAGTCAGGTTAATATTGAGTCTATTAGGAACAACAACAAAGAAAAACCATTTTGGGGAGAAGCTAAAGGAGGCCTTGAACTTCAAAGAGGAAATGTAGATATTACTTCTTTTGATATAAATTTTTTAATTCATTTTAAAAATAAAAAGCATCATGTATTTTTGCAAGAAAAAAGTACACAAGGTAAACAATCAGACAAGAAATTTAAAAACAATTCTTTTGTACACTTTCGATGGACATGGATGAAATGGAATATTGTGGGCATAGAATTATTTACCCAATTTCAGCAAGACGAATTCAAGTCTCTTAAGATAAGACAGTTAAACGGTGGAGGATTAAGAGCAGAGATTATTAAAAAAGAAGATATTTCTCTTAGCTTAGGTTCAGGTGTAATGCTTGATCATGAAGTAATTTTAGATAAAAAAACTAGCACTTTATGGCGAGGTACATCTTATTTGACGATGATTAAATCATTTGACGAAAAGAAAAAGAATCTAATCCTGTTAACATTGTATTATCAACCTTTGTTTGATAATCCTTCTGATTATAGAATCAGTTTAGAGGCAAACGTCAGAACAATTTTAATATCTTCTTGGAATATGTCACTAGACAATTCTATTAATTATATGTATGATACAAAACCACCAGAAAATATACTGACGAATGATCTTGTCGTCAAGACAAATATTGTTTACACTTGGTAGAAGTTATAAAAAATGTTTATCTTCTTCCTTTTTCAGCACTCTTCATTCTGTCTATTTCTTTTTGATTTTTAAAGTGTGTTACGTTAATTTTTGTGCTAGTTAAGTAGAATTTTTTACCATTCCTAATTATGAATTCACCATTTTTATCTTTTCCTTTGCCGTCTTTTTCTCCCTTTGCTGTTTCTTTTGCAACGTCAACAGCGTTATATTTTTTAACTAAAGGATCGCTCTTACCACGTCTCGCTACTTCGGGTGCTAATGACTTAACTTTTTTCATGCACATTATTATAATTGCTGCTTTAGTCTCTGGGCCACCATTTTTATATTTATCTTCAAATCTTTTTCTTAAACTTGAAGGCATCCCAGCTTCTTCTTCAAGTAGGTCTAGCATTGTCATTAGAAGCTTTTCTTCTTTTTCTGCCTCATTCAAGTCTTGCTGTTTAAAAGAATCATCCATCTCGCTAAAAGCATCATTTGCTCGACCTCCTAAACCTTTTGCCTGTACTTTGTTTAAAGCTCCACCAAAGCTGCTAGACAGCATTAACGCTGCCAATACATTTAAAAGTTTTGATTTATTTGTATTAGCTTTTTGAATTGATGATTCATTTAAAAACTTTCCGTCAAAATTGCATGATTCAAGAAAGTCAGCACCACATGTATACTCTCCTCTATGCAGTAGATTTCTCCAGTTTTCAACTAATAACTTTGTTTCACTTCTATTCATTGTCAATCCTTGTTTTCAATATGATTAAATATCTCTTTACAACTATTTAATGCTTTAATTCTTACTAAAGATATGTCACCGCAACTATTTATATACCCCAAAGCGCCGCGGTGTAAACCTAAACAATCTGTTACGATATCTTTGATCTGCTCACACTCTGTTTTAGGAATAACTACCTCTTCATTTTTTTCTGAACAAGATATAGCTGACGCAAAAAAGAACATAAAAGAAATCATAAAATACTTAACTGCTTTAAACATTGTAAACTCACTATAACTTATATATTATAACTATTATGAACTACATGATAAATCAAAAACAATTAACTTGCATTAATATTTTAATTAGAACATTGCAAGAAGCGATTAATAGAGAATGTTTTAATGAAGATGAAATTCAAAATATATTAAAAACAGTTAACGAGCTAAACAAACAAGTTTAAATGTCTATCTCAAGTATGTTTTCTTCTAAGCTTTCAATATATGCCAATATTTCAGGCTCTAACTTATAATATGCATACGCTAAAGGGCTTTCAAAGTTTTTCCAGTCACCGTCAACAAAAACACCCTTTTCAGCAGAATTTAAAATAGCTGAATATTGGTATATGTCATCTGTTGGATCATTTTCAGTATATTTTTTTGTCTTCTTAAATCTTTCCTGCTCTTCGTCTGCCATATCCGAAAATGGTGCGTCATACATTACGTCATCCCAAGATTCATCAGTAAAGTCCATCTTAATAGCTTCAATATTAAACTCAGACTTAGATCTTCTAAGATAACGATCCCAAACACGTTCAGCTTCCTCAGATACTTCACCTCTATCACTCATTAATGCACCACCCAAGTTGCAGCTAACAATCTCTAATCCTATCTCGTAAAGTAAAGGGCCAAAGCCCCCGCCTACATCTGAATATTTTATTACGTAAGGATCACGGTCTCCATCAACTTTTACGTTTCTATCTACATTTCCGAGATGATTAAGCCATGCTTTTTGATAAAATACGCCATTCATTCTTAAAACTGAGTAGTTTAATAAGTTAACCTCTAATATAGTTCCATTTAGTCGCGCCCGAATTTTAATATCTTTCCCAGTCTCTTCACGTAAAGCAACTATTCTATCAACAAATGATTTTATTTTTGTAATACCACTTATATTAACTGGACTCTCTTTTAAAAAATTCTGCCAACCTTCAACCAATAATTTGTATTCTTTACGATTCACAGAAACTTATCCTCATGCAAACTAATTAATGTCGTGCAATTAGCATCCACAACATCTTACACAAACTTCACAACAGTGCTCACATTGGCAAATACTTTCGAGACATTCACAACAACCATTCATGTTTCCATCACATAACACTGCTACACATAAATTAGCACAATGTTGAGCCATTTCAGGATTTTTTTTGCAAATCTCAGCACACATAGCCATAAGATCAGTAGCAGACATGTTCATACAAGATCTTGCTCTATTCATAAGCTCATTGTTTGTTGCATATACATTACCACCACCCATACCTACATATGACTCAGGTCCTGAATAGTGGTCAAGTGCATCATGACTCATTTCATTAATTGTATTTTTTATAATATTTCTTAATCTACTCTCTGTTATTCTCATAAAAATTCCTTTTAAAACAATATTATAATTATTCTCTAAATACTAAAAATATCTGCTTAAAACTAATTCAACTGCATTATGAAGTAAATTTTCTAATTTAATTGCTTCTTCTTCGTCAATATTTAAGTCAAAAGGCATATCAACTGAAATGCTTACTTTTCTTGGTTCTATTTGCGTATTAAATTGGGCACCGTTAGTCAAGCACTCAGTCGCATTTTGCTCTTCTAGTTTTTCGTAATTATTTATGTGGTCATGTCTAGGTGACTCGAGCAATATACTTCTTATAATACTTCTTATCTTGCTTTCTGTTATTCTCATGTTTAAACCTTAATCAAAGATCACTTGCATTACTTATATATACTCTTTTTAGACCTAGGTCTCTAAGTTTCTTTGTCATATCATCTAAATGTTGAGTTCTATCCTCAGGATACTTGTATTTTATTTTAACAGAAAATACATTACCTTCGTATCTAATTAAAAAACTAGACTTTCCTGTGAGTGGTCCTATAAAACTGTTAGTCTTGCTTTCGTCTTTTTCGGCTCCAAGCAAAGCAACGTCATATTTTATCATAACTGTTTCTTTTGATTTCATTTCTTTACCAAAGCTTTTAGAAAACGAGAGTTCTCTTTCAGGAATTATATCGTCTTCAAGTTTTAAATCTTTTTTAAGTTTTGAAATTAGTCTTTTTTGTGTAAGTTTATCATGACCTTTTCTTAAATTAATACCTTTTCGCTTTCTTAAATTAATACCTTTTCGCTTTTCTTTTTGTACTTCAGGAAAAGCTTTTGCGAATGCTTCTTCAAAATCACCTTCATCACGATATGCTTTAGATACAGCCATTGCAGCTCGAGCTTGTTGAGGTGAATTAATTTCAATCAATACTTGTTTTATAATTCTTCTTAACTTACTCTCTGTTATTTTCATTTAACGCTCCATTAATCTTTAAAAACCAAATATAAATATACACCAATAAACAAATAAGCCAGCATATATTTAATTCTCCAGATTACCTAATCTTAACTTCCACTTTACCTCTCCACAATCACTCTCCCAAGCAATGTCTTCGTCAACTTCATGACACCCACCCCAATTCTCAACTCCTTCTCCAGTGCATGCCCGAACTCGCACTTTTATCGAGTCACACACCTTCTTTTCACCCAAACTATTAAATCCTTCGTTGTCATGATAATCACTACAACATAATACAAGAAACAAAAAAAAACAAATAATTCGACTCACAATAAATGCCCTTTCAAATAAGCCAAATCTACTTATTAGTCAACCTTCAAAGTAACTCAGAAAAGACACAAGCATCAATCACACCTTCAACATGATCTAACTCTCACATTAAAAATATTATATAAATCTATCTATTAATTAAATATTAATATTTCTCTGTCATTTGAGCATTTTAGCCCAAGTCTCCATATACAACACAACGTCTTCTCGTCGACGGTGATTTAAATTTCGTCGCCTCTCGACAGGAATTCGCTTTAACACTTTTGGATCACTCAATCGCTCAAGATCTCTTAACTCTTGCAAAGTTGCACCTAAATCCAACAAAGAGCTAATCACAAAGTCAAGAGGATATCCACTTGTCGGACAATATTCTCTCGTCTGCTCAGCCCAATCACCGGCTCTCTGCAAAGCAATCTTATGCAACACTTCAGGCGAATTAAAAGTCACAGTCTGCGCTAAATGCCCACAATTACATGCTCCCATATGTGTCCACTTATAACGACTCCCAGAAGCAATGCGCTTTGCTGTTACTCTCAACGCTTCACTTAACGTTTTAGGCACTTGAGGCACATATCTAATCTGTGTCATATATAAATCCTTGTTTGTTCTTTCTATATTATTATATATGTTTAAACAAATCAGTTAAAAAGATTTAATACACATAAACGTCGTGACTCTAGAGATACCCAGCTAGTCAAAGATTATCTAGTATATTCGTACCAAGGAAGCTCTTCATCTTTTCTTTTTCGCTCAGCTTTTTTCCTGCGCTCTAAATAATCAGCTTGCTGTTTTTCGTTATACCTTCTTATATTACCAGCCTCTTTTCTATCAAATATCTTGTGATTATGAGGATTTTGTTCAATTACAAAATAATTACTCGTGTCAACCGTTGAATGATTGCCTGGCTTTTCATATATTAAACAAGATGACAACTTATCATTTCCAGATTTTATCGCACCCACAATCGCCATCTCTCCAGATTTCATTTGTTTTAATGCTTTTTTGTCTTTAGCACCGAAATTAACTTTTAACTTTCCATTTTCTATTAGCAAACCAACAGTCGCTGTAAACATTAAATTAAGTCTTGACATCTCATCAGCATCTGCAGCAGGTACGCTTGATATTTTAGAAAGAATAGATGTTAACTCACCCTCAGAAATTCCTCTATCTTGAAATTTAGTTAAATTATATACAATACTATCGTTACTATTTGCATCAACATGAGTAATACCAAAGTCGTTTAGACAGTCATATGAAATCTTTGATAAACTTCTTTTTTTAATTTTTTCTGTTGCTTCCACCCAATCAGAATACCAACTATGTGATCCACCAGCACTTTCTTTTATTACTTGACGAATTATCTTTCTTAACTTGCTCTCAGTTATTCTCATTAAAAAAACCTTTCTTAAACAATAATATATAAATCTATTTATCACTGAAATGTCAAAAGTTTTCCAAAATTTCTCCCGAAAATTTTTTGCTAAAAAGCTGAAATTACTATTACAAATAAGTGTCGAAAACGTTTTTTACGTCTGTGACTCAAGAGATACACAGCTCGAGCAACTATCAGTTGTAATTGCCTTGTACTAAATCCAAATAATATTTGTGAAGCTCCAACTTTTCAGACTCTTTAATCGCCACAACTGCAGCAACTTGCGCAATTAAATTTTCTATTTCCTCTTGATCATACATGCCTCTTTTAAAACAATATGCATACACAAAAGAACTAATTTCTGCTACGCTTGGATTCATCCCTAAAGACACACCAAAATAATCATAAGGCTTTTCACCATTCAATGCTCTATTTTTAATATCTTCAACGTTAATCATTTCTTCAACACTTTCACGTATTGGACTTCGAAATAATCTTCGCAACCCAATCTCAGTTACATACATTTTAAATCTTCTTTCTTTAAAAATACTACATAACTAATTATCACTAAAAGCAGAAAAGCTTGTTACGTCTGTGACTCAAGAAACGCCCAACTCGACTAACTATTTTGCTATTGTTCTTTCCAACAACTGTATTAAATCTATTAAACTGTCGCTTACTTGCTTAAGTTTAACACTATCACTCTCTGTATTTAATGTCCCCATGTTTGTTCTATTATACAAATCTTCTAGACCTCTTGCTAAATAGCTTTTATCGTGAGCATCTAACTCTTCCTTGATAATTCTTCTCAATCTACTTTCAGTTATTCTCATATCCAATCCTCGTTAATCTCTATTCATAATCTATATATACAATCAAATTACAAATTTAAATTTAACATATGTAAACGTCGTGACACTAGAGACACCCAGCTCGAGTGAAAACCCATAATAATTAAAAACTAGATCTTCCACTTTGCTCAATTACATCATTTATAAATGGTTTAAGCAAATCCATATACTCGTCTTTACTAATAACACCAGACTCATACTCACCTTTCGCTAGCATCACTTCACCATAACCATCAGCTCTTTGGGCTTCATAACTATGTATCATCAACATTTCTTCTAACTCTTCAAGACTCACATTACTATCTTCAACTTCACCATATGACCCGTAACCCATATATTCATCCGGATTGTCATACGGCATATTTTCGCTTATCACACTTCTTATAATTCTTCTTAGTCTACTCTCAGTTATACGCATATATAAATCTCTTACTTTTAAAACATATTATAAATCTATTTATCAATGAAAATACAAAAAGTTTTCGAAAATTTCTCCCGAAGTTTTTTGCACAAAAACTGAAATTACTATTACAAATAAGTGCCGCAAACGTTTTTTACGTCCGTGACTCTAGAGACACCCAGCTCGATAAAAAGCGTATATATTAATCTAAATTATAAATTATGTCAATATTATCTTTTTTATTTATGTACGAAAGCACCGTAAACTTATCTTTATAAAATGCATAACAAAGAGATATTTCAACATCTTTCCAGTTTATTTTTTGTTGTCCTGAATTTAAATAATCTAAGGTAGAATCTTGACGTAAATCATCTTCTTCAAAATCAGGCGTCATTTGCTCAATTTCAATACCTTGATTTAACTTAGCTCTTTTTAGAGACACTGTGTCTATATCCATTTTAATAGCATGAAGACCTTGCTCAGTGCTAGCTCTTTTCAAATAAGTATCCCAAACTTTTTTTGCATCTTGTGAGACTTTTCTTCTATCAGACAATAAAGCACCAGGAAACATAAGCAAACCTGATATTACTTCCAATCCAATCTCATAAACTAAAGGACCAAAACCTTTAACAGCTTTTGAATGCGCAACTTGATATGCCTTTCTTTTTTTTGGACCTCTTCCACTAGGATTTACAACCCATTTTCTTTCTCTTTTACCTTTTCTTTCAACTCGATCAGCAAGCATAAAACTAATATGAGCAATATTTTCTTTTTCAACAAAAATTGTAACTGAAAATCCCGAAGTACCTATTCTCTCTATTAAAACTTTTGTTTTCTTGCCTAGACCGTCTAGTTTATCAACAATACTTAATATTTTGCTATTTAAATTATTTTCTAACAACAAACTTTCTTTTATATAACGTTTTAACAAACTCATATATGTCTCTTTTCTTTGTACTATAAATATCAAAAAGTTTTCCAAAATTTCTCCCGAAGTTTTTTTCACAAATTCGGTGTATTCAGATGTGTACCCTAAAAGCTTTTTGAAAAGTTCTCCGGAAGAAAATTCGGGTAGACGACTAAACCCCCTGGCCCGGCGTGTATCACTGAGTTTTAGGCCCTCTGTAGGGGGCCCTTTTAGGGGCCCTTTAGAGCCCCGGGGCTTTTAGCCCTCGTCGTGTATCTTACCACGATGTGGGGTATAATAAAACATAAGGAGGGATAGGAACGGCGGTTCCTAAGGACGAAGAGGAAAGGATGGCAACGGACCTCGGGATTCCAACTCCAGATATTTGAAAACTAGGTAACTCCAGCTGACGAAGTAGTCAAGATACACGAGGACTGCGATGTGAGATGACTCAGCTGAAAAGGACGTAATACGTGTAAAACTCTATTCCTTAGTCTATAATACAGATATAAGGACAAACGATCAATCATTCAATCAAGGAGGCCTCATGGAGGTTTATATGATTCCCGACATTATCACCTTTCTTTCTTTTGTCACATTTGTCTGGTGGTTATAACCTTTCACCTCGTCAACCCGAAACGTGTAACTCATCTAAAGTGAAGATATAATAAACCATAAGGAGGACAAATGATCTACGACTTAATCCCACTCATTCTTGGCTCGGTATTCTTGGTGATTCCCTTCGCGATCTGGTATTACAATTAACAAGGAACCAAACAACCCTCATCCCGTGTAACTAATAAAACAAAGGATTATAATAAACCATGGAAAACATTCAATCAAACATTCAAGGAGATAACATGGAAACTCAAACAACCATTCAACAACTATTCCAGTCCTTCGTCGATAATGGTGGAGAACCAAAAGTAACCTCATTTAAACGACACCTTGATCAACTGATTAATCAAGAGATTAAGCCTCTTTGTGGTCGCTCAGCGAAGACTGGCCTCGTCGATGATTGGCGTAGCGAGGTTAAGGCTCGTTTCTCAGGTCGAGGAGCTAAATGGGTTAAGGTCTCGCTCGAAGAGATCGCGTCTACTCTCGAAGGATTTGATCTCGCTGATTGTATCGATTATCGTTATTGGATTGATCAAGCGGGTTACGCATGGATTCGCTTTGCCGGTCCTCGCATCGCGAATGGAGTTAAGTCTGCAGCATTTGAGGTTCGTACTGGCGGTTCGACTATCGATCATCCTAAACAACTTCATTATATTGCAATCCATGATCTTGACGATAAGATCGAACAGCTTCCATCGACTCCCCATGCGATGCGTCTTGAGTTGGCGACGACTCGTGACGCAAAAGTTGAAGTAGAACATGTTGAGGTCGATGAAGTTGTTGAAGACGTGACGGAAAGCATTGAGGATCTAATGGAGATGGAAGACGAGGAACTCTAAGGTCGCGATGACCTGATAGGTCGTAGATGTTTTGATGGTATAACGCTTGGTCGCGTCGTCATACGGCGTGTAAAACATGATTCCTTAGGTTATAATATGACCATAAGGACAACACAACAATAACAACAAACAACATGACGAAAGGATCGCTTTGCGATATTATAACCTACTCACCCTCGCCTTGTCATTCTCACTTTCAACCGTTGCGTTTCATGCAGCACAACATGACGATGTACCCGTTCAGCATTACGAGTTCGATGACTACGTTATCGAAGGTTACGTACAGAAGATTCAATTCGATGACTACGAGATTCGAATCGTTCGTGATGAAGAGACGTCTGAGGTCATTGTTATGGACGAAGAGATTATCATCGCGCAGGCTGATGAAGCAGATGATGGTGACGGTGCGAACATTGACATGATGAACGCTAACTGGTGTCTCATCCACCCTGACGACGAGATCTGTCAAGACGTAGACGAGGAGGACGAAGAAGAAGGCTGCTAAGGATTACGACGTTAACGTGTAAGACGACGAAAGACAAAGTATAATAAAACATAAGGAGGAACAAATGACAGTTGAACAGCTAATCGAAAAGTTACAATCTTTAGATCCACACAACGAGGTGGTTATTGAGGTGAATCACGACGAGATCGTTCCTCTAGACGCTGAAAGAGTTGAAGAAGGAAAGATAACGACAGATTATTACAGAGCTCTGCCTGACTTTGATGAAGGTGCAAGAAAGGTGATTGTTTTAAGAGCATGAAGATGACTAAGGAAGACTACGAATACTATTACTGGAAATATGGAGATGACTTTGGATATTACTTTTACTGACGCAGCGGCAAATGGTGGACTTCTCTTGGCAGGTTTCTTTGCGGCGATGTTTCTATACGTTTTTATTACAGATGGACTTTAAGGATAAACTATGACTTTAATCTATATGCTACTATTACTTTTCATCATCACTCACGTTAACAAATAAGGAGCAATCACATGGACATCGAAGTTATTCAGAATCACAGACGTCGCGCTGAACTTATCATTGACAACACCCTTTGGGCTAACGGCATTAGTCCTACACCGGCTCTCGTCGCGGAGTTTCTCTCGTTCTACGACTACAACGGTTTGCAAGAGACGATTA
>Ga0163109_10000912_pt1 | contig 23199 bp, 44 predicted proteins | sample CRUFie1St13metaG_FD_108704 | JGI IMG/M metagenome (GOLD analysis project Ga0163109, IMG submission 108704) | Marine microbial communities from the Costa Rica Dome - CRUD Field 142mm St13 metaG | ecosystem: Environmental > Aquatic > Marine > Oceanic > Photic zone | place: Costa Rica: the Eastern... | reverse complement strand
GCTCCTGAAAACGATAATAAGGAACAGCTTGTTCTGTCTTTTTTTCGTCTTGACTGACTTGAGGTTCTTTTACAGCTTCCTCAACGGCTGTATTCTGTTCTAATTCAGACATTTTTACTCCTTTAGTGGATTATTATATGCTAGTAAGTTAATTATGATTTAAATTAATGACAATTACTAATGTCAAATAAAAACAAAGAATTTAAATTTAAACAAAAGTGGTTTGACTATATGAATTATCAGCCACACGCAGGTCAAAGAAAGCTACACTTTCCAGAAAAAGCTAACGCATCATATTTTGTTAATATATGTGGTAGGCGTTACGGTAAGACTACAGCAGCTTTTAGAGAAGCAGAATTTTATGCTGCACAACCAGATAAAAAAATATGGCTTGTTGGTTTATCTTACAAAAAATCAAGATTAATGTTCCGTGAAATTTGGAAAAATATGGTAGCAGGTAAAGCTGGAGATATAGACAGGGCATCAGAAAAAGAACAATATATAAAATTTAAATGGGGTACTACTGTAGAGGGTATGTCTTGTGAAAACCCAGATTCGTTAGTAGGAGAGGGTGTAGACTTATTAATTATTGACGAGGCAGCAAAAATGCCTAGAAGAATATGGGATATGTATTTATCTCCTACATTGGTAGATAGAAAAGGTAAAGCCATATTTATTACAACACCTCAAGGTTATAATTGGATATATGACTTGTATTTATTAGGTCAAACTGACCCTCAATGGTATTCGCATCAATCTCCTAGCTGGGAAAATCAATATGCTTTTCCAGAGGGCAAAAACGATTCTTTTATTTTAGAACGTAAAAGAAATATGTCTAAGGAATTATTTGAGCAAGAATTTGCAGCTAAATTTACTTCTATGGAGGGTAGGGTCTATCCTTTTGATAGAGACATTGATGTTGAAGATGTTCCATATCAAGAAAATTTACCAACTTATTGCTCTATGGACTTTGGGTACAGATTACCTGCTGTGCTATGGTTTCAAACATACAAACACGAGGGTAATTGGCACATAAATATTATCGATGAAATAATACACGAAAGAAATATATCTACAGAACAACTTGCTATAAAAATTAAAGAAAAACCGTATCCAGTCATCACATACTATGGAGACCCTGCTGGTAGCTTTGTACAAGGGCAATCTGGATTAGGAGATATACATATTTTAAGACAACACGGAATATATGTAGAATATCGTATGGATAGATTATCACGAGATATACAATCTGGCGTTAGTTATTGCAGAGGATTTTTTGAAAATGCAGACGGACTAAGAAGAATCAAAGTCGATACTAAATGTGTTGGTATTGCAGAAGATTTTGAGAATTATAGATTCCCTGAAGCGCAAGAGGGCAAAGCTATTTCTAACAATCCTATCAAAGACGGATACAATGAACACGGTTGCGATGCTTTTAGATATTTTATATTGAATAGATTTCCAATTAGAAGTAACTTCATTGGAAGAATATCACGTTAAAGGAAACATTTATGGTATTAACAGCTAGAGAAATTATACAAGATTCACTAACAAATTTCAAAGAAGAACAAGCAAAAGCTAGAAGAGAAGAAGTAAGAAAGTTTTTAGATTACTACTCTGGTTCTTTAACTGAACAATATATAGAAAATTATTTCAAATCTGACGCATTTCAGGAAATACCACACTACAACACAAACATTGTGAAAAAGTTTGTAAATCGTATGTCTAAAATTTATACGATTGGTGCTAAAAGAAATGTAAGTGCAAAATATGATAATTTAACTAGCGTAAAAAATGCACGTATGAAACAAATGGAGCGTATGACTAGATTGCTAGGCACAACTGCTACTTATGTTATGTACGATACCGTAGATGAAAAATTTGATTATAGACCTATTTATTATTTTGAGCCGTATTTTGGAGACAACCCTTATAAACCAGAAGCTATTGTATATCCTATGATGCACGGACACGCAGATTTATCAGATACTGATGAATTAATGTATGCTTATTGGGATAAAGATACACATATTAAATTTGATGACAATGGTAACATCTTAGAAGAAATAGAACATAATCTGGGTGTATTACCTTTTGTTTTTTCACACAGAGAAGAACAGCTCGATTCTTTTTTTGTTGAGGGAGCATCTGATTTAGTTTCTGCTAATGAACATATTAATATTACAATGACAGAAATGCAACTTGGTCTTAGATTCCAAATGTTTGGACAGCCAGTTGTTACTGGTATTATATCAGACAATAGTAATGTTAGAGGTGGTTCAGATGAAATTCTTACACTACCAGAGGGTACAAACTATGATATTGTATCTCCAGAGGGTAATGTAAGAGACGTAATAGAAAATATTAAATGGCAAATAGAATTAGTGGCGCTAAATAATCACTTATTTGTAACCTTTGCTCAGTCAGGAGGGGAAGTACCTAGTGGTATTTCTTTAATGATTAAAGACCTCGAGCGCCACGAAGACTTTATCGATGACAAAGAATTATATCGTCAATATGAACAAGACTTCTACAGAGTAGAATATGCTTTATCTGAAATGAATAGTTTAGGATTACCAGACCCTAAAAGATTTAAAGTAGATTTCTCAGAAGTAGAATATCCAATGACTACACAAGATAAGATTATGTTAAATGAATATAAACTAAAACATAATCTCGTTACACAGCCACAGTTACTAGCTGCAGAAAATAAAGACTTAAGCATTGAAGACGCCTCAAGAATTATAGAAGAAAATAAACAAGTTAATTTATCACAGGTAGTCGTAGATGAAAGTCCAAGTAGAGATTCACAGTAATTTAGATTTCGAAAAAGCAACTGAAAAGCTGCTTAAACGTGTTATGTTTAGCTCAGTAATGCTAGACATAGGTAACGCTGCACGTAGAGACGTTCAAAAAACTTTTAAAACAAATACTGATATAACTGGTACACCCTTTCAAGATTTAAACAAAAAATATAAAAAATCTAAATTTAAAAATAAAAATAAAATTTTAACCCTTATGGGAGATTTGGCTAAAAGTATTCGAATAAGAAGTAATGAACCAAATATGACAGTTTCAGTAGGTTCTACTATTAAAGAAAAATATCCTGAATATCATCTTTTTGGAGAGGGCGATAACCCTCAAAGAAAATGGATTTACACACAGGACGAAGTGAAAACTATGTTTACCGATGAAAATATGCTTTTAGGAGCTACAGAAAAAGCATTAAAAAGGTATCGTGAGCTTTTTATAGACCTTATTAAAACAAAAATGCGTAAAATAGGTACAGGAACAACATTAGACTTATAATGGATAAAGTAATAAAAGAAATATTAGAAATGGTTATACAAGTTAAAAGACTTGCAGAAGCTAATAACGAACTTTTAGGATTTATCTGTCAAAAAATATCCCCAGTATCTACAAAGAAAGAATATTTAGATACAAAAGATTTTATGATTGCTTCTATGGAAATGTCAGAAATGTTTGAAGAGTATGATATTATGCCTGAAGATTACGGGATTTCATAGACTCTTCTCTTTCAATAAGTTCTTCAATCCACTTTCTTCTTTCTGAGTTGCTTGGTCTTCTACTAGGTAAAGGTTCTAATCCCACTTTCTTAGCTCTTTGTAATAATTGATACCTCTTAGCTCTATCTTTACTTTTTTTGCTTTTAGGTTTTTTAGCTTTTATATCTTCAACTCTTTTTATCTCTTTCTTTTTTCTGGCTAAAGGTTTGTCGTTTTCTGGGTTTCTTTCTGGAAGTGCCTCTACAGCTTCTTGAACTTCTTCACTTTCTGCGTCTATTATTTCTGCAGAGTCTATCTCTTCTGCCTTTAAAAACTTCTCAAATGGACTATCTACAGTAACATTAATATTTTTAATGAGTTTACCTGAGTGTTCTAAGACTAATCTACCAGCTTGTACATTACCCTCAACTGCTTCACGAACCATACTATTCAAAACCATTGGCAGCTGACTATTAAACTCTACCATATATTTTTTATAATACATATCAACAAAACGGTCATCTGCAAACCAGTTCTGTATTGTACGCTCTGTAACTTCTAGTTCATTAGCTAATTGTTGTTTAGATAGATTGGGGTTATGTATTAGCAAATCTATTGCTGCTTTTTGATTTACTTTTTTCAATGCAGTTTTCATTTACCTTGTCCTCTGTATTTTTTCTTATAGTGTTTTTTAGATTGTTTATTGCCAAACTTTGTATTATGGCTTAAACCTTGTCGAGTTTTTTTAGCACCATTTGACTTTCTAGTGCGTTCTCTAAATAATGATTTTCTCATTTTTTATAGACTTTTTCTGCTCCTGCAATACCGAAAGAACCTAGTGTTACCCAAACAAATGAGTTATAAATATAATCGTTTACCATTAGCTCAATACCAACAATACCCATAGCTAGGTCTACGATACCGAAAACACACATCAGCGCAAAGGAAAGAAAACCTATAATATTCTTTTCGTTGTACTCGTTTTTATCTTTGAACAGTTCCCACATCGATTCTCTCCTTTTCCTTTTTACCAAATATCTTATTCCAACGTTTCTCGTATTCTTTTTTAGATATACTCATAGGTCTAGGTTTGTCGCCTTTACCAGCACCGTTTGGTTTACTATATATACTTTTGGTCATTTATGTCTTTTTTGAATAGGGAAGTTAGCATACAAAGAAGCTCCTTTATGCTTTTTAAACTTACCACTATGTTTCATTAATGAATATTTACCACCTTTCTTTTTCATAAAGTGATATCCTCTTGGAGCTTTTACTTTCATTTTTTCTTACCTTTTTTCATCTTCTTTTTTTTCTTCTTTTTTTTACCTGTATGGTATGGCATAGCTACCTCCTTTTAAATTTTTTCTTTGGACAAGACTTGATGTATTCAATTCTGTTTTGTATCTGTAATCCTGTGTGTAACCCACAATAAGTGATACCCTTTTCTTTACCAGCAAACGAGCATTTCTTTTTGATTAAAGAACAGTATTCAAACACTAATCTATATCTAATTCTTTGCGTAAATCGCTATCTGACATCGTATTTTCGTTCTTAACGACCAATTTTGGTACAGATAGTAGCTTTTTTACTAGGAATTGCTCCTTTTCACATAAGCATACTTCTAAAGGGTCATCAGTCATCTTTTGAATCACTTCAAATACCTTATCACACTCTAAACATTGATAATCATATCTTGGCATACACATAATTTAACAGAAAGTTGAACAAAAATACTACTTATTTTTTGGATTGGTCGTCTAGTTTTTTTTGAGTTCATATTTTACTTTAACATAAAACCTGTAAGTCTATTATTATTAGTCGTTTACAGAATATTTTTTAAATCTTGATTTTAAATATAACTGTATTAAATTATTATTTTTTATAACCCCTTAGTCGTTACTTTATACTTTGCAAGGAATACTACTACTCTACCACTTTTGGCGTGAATCCACCCTATACCCCCTTAAAGTAACACTTTAACTAAACCTTAAAGTAATACTTGAAGTTAAAGTAATACTTGAACCTAAAAACGCCAAACATTAAAGCGATACTTGAACCCAATCAATTAGTCCTTTGTACAAACTTTGGAGCGTTTAACCCTAGTTAATACCAGAAAGTTATAGACAATAAACTTGATAAATATGTAAAAGTTCTTGACATCTTGGTTTGTTTAGCTGTAGACTTAGTGGATTTAGTTATTTTACAATTTGATTCTAGAGCCAATGGGACAGCGTCATTATGACCTGACAAAAGAGCGTTGAACAAGTCTTTACGATTGTTAAACCCACGTTAAAGCCAGTAGAGGACAAGAGGAACGGATTAGCTCCAACTACTCTCGGAAATATAAAGAGGTTTTAAGCCCTCGTGTGAGTCTACCCATTTAAAGCGCTGAGAAGCTGAAATATTCTAGATGAAGATATTTGATAATTGGAACATCATTAAAACCTCCCTTTGTAACAGGAGGGGGTTTTGTGAGTAGTAAGTCACGCCGTTAAGGTATCCCGAACCAAGCAAACCCCCAAAGATTTCATTTAAAGCCCGTAAGCGTCCGATTTGACGCCTTAAACGGCAAACTAAAACAACCCCACAAAGGAGAAAACAATGAAACACGTACAACAAACATATTTGATTGAATACATAGAGACATATTTCAATGAAATGGACTACACAGCAGAAGATAAAAAAAGATTCTTTCAAGACTTGAAAGACTACAAAGTTTCTGACTATGTAAGGAATTGGTCTTTTGAAGATGTTCTAGCAAAATTATTCTGCGATATTGCTTGGCAATTAGAGGACAAAATCAAATAAAAAAAGCCCCCCAGTTTAACGGCTGGGGGCAAAATTTTATTTAACCCTAACAAAGGAGAACACAATGAGAACAACAAACGCAAAAAGCCACGAACACACAACAAGACGTGAAACTTTCAAAGCAAATAATTTATTTGCCGAGATTCAAAACGGACATTATGTTGTGTATTCTTACGGCTACCATTTTCCAATTTACGCTTGTATCAATGGAACTTGGGTAAAAAACAGCGATAAATACAGCGTCACAACTTCAAAACAGATGACACAATCAAAACCAGATATATCTTGGATTGGTCAGCTTGAATTTGTAGAGATGAACACACAACAACTAAAAGACGCTATTTTTCTTAACAAATAAAAAAGACCTCCCAGTTTCTCGCTGGGAGGCAAGAATTTACAACCTAACAAAGGAGATTAAAATGAAGCATATACTATTTACAATTATGGAAAAAATAGTTGCCCCAACTTTATTAGTTTATTCTGTGGGTGTATTATTTATTCTGTGGTATTATGGTTGGCAATATGAACCATTTGTATATATCGCTTATACTGGTATTATTGGAAGTCTAGGCGTCATACTATTAGCTGATTAATCAAAAGTCCCGTAGAAGCTGTATTTTAAGCGTTTACGGGCAAGTATTTATTTAACCCTAACAAAGGAGAAAACAATGAGTAAAAAGTACAACGTAACTATTTCTATACCTTTGGACATTGAATTATCTGACGTGTCCAAAGAGTGGGAAGATGTTATTGAAGTAGAAGCGAACAGCTACGACGAAGCAGTCCAAAAAGCCCAAGAAGAATTTTCTGACGGCTGGGACGCTGACTCAATTTATGATATTGTCTATGACGATATACGTATGAACGCTTCGGTTTACTTAGACGGCGATTATGAACCTAACTTTGAAGAAGAAAGTTATTTTACTGCCGAAGAAGTACAGCCCAAAAAAACCAACTAAAAAAGTCCCCGAGTAGTCTCTATTATAATAAGTCCTGGACGTCTACTTGGGGCAAAATTTTACTTATTAGGACGGCGACCAATTAATGTAAAAGTTCACAGGTAAGGCGCTCTCACGCATTATTCAAACAAACCTGCTCTCTGTGGCGCATATAAATTGGCTCAAATAAAGCCCCGATTCAGTTCGGGGCTACCTACAAGAATTTTATTAACCAAAACAAAGGAGAAAACAATGAGTGAAGAAGTCGTACAGATTAAATTTAAAGATATAAATTTGTCTGATGAGGAGCTGAGAGATTGTGTCCAAGAAATATTGGACAAACTATCAGACTACGACCTTGACGCAGAGCCACATCAATTCAGAGTGGGCTTTGCAACAGCTATGAAAATAGTTGTACTCAAGCTATTAAACCCCGACTTGAATTTATTTTAGTCCAGTTGGGGTTGGACAAGCCCTCTCTTACTGAGAACCTACTAATAAACGTAAATTAGCGCAGACCAGTTATGAGAACAGAGAGGGCAAAAAAGCCCTCTCTTACTGAGACCCTACAGGGGAATAATATTATGTACAGAGAGGGCAAGATTTTACTTAACCCTAACAAAGGAGAACAATATGAAATACGAATACAGCGCAGTAAATGTTCATAGAGAAATACCACAAGAAACACCTACTTGTTTATGTAGTATGTGTGGCGAAGAAATTACTACTTTCTATGTCGGTTGGACTATGAACGAATACGAAGACGACCACAGAGTTTGTGGAGAGTGGGACTGCTGGAGAGAGTTTGCCAGTTACCACGAGTCAGAAATTCCGTTTGAAGATTATCTTGAAGATGTTGATAATATGACTGATGAAGATTGGAACGAATCAGTCAGCGAGTGGCTTTGGAACGCATACGACATCAAGAAGTCTGACAGGTGGAATAATTAGTCTGTAAATTGGATTTTAAAACTAACGCTTGATGAGTTATAACTTTCTTGGTTGATGACTAGCCGTAGAGAAAGTTTTTTTGATTCAAGCGAAAATTTCATTAACCCCAACAAAGGAGAAAATAATGGATAAACGCTATAAATTGACTCAAGAAGACGTCAATAAAATGCGAGAACTTAGAGCTGAGGGCTGGACTTATCAAAGCATAGCCGATAAGTTTGATGTTGCTTATAGCACGGCACAATATTGGACAAATAAAGAACAACGTGTTAAAGCTAGAATCAAAAATGCAAAACGAAGAAAAACAGGCAAAGAGTTAGAAATGTCAATCAAAAGAGATATAGAAAAAAGAAAATATCTACTTAGAACAAATAAGAACATAAAACTTCGAACTGCTATACAATCAGCGCTAGATGAAAAAAGATGTACTAGACACTCAGTTCTAGGCATTAAAATTAAAGAAGCCAGAAAGTTGTTAAAGTCTGGCACTCTTAGTATCCCCAACGCTAAGATTAAATAACCTAAACGCCCCCGAGAAATCGGGGGTGTCTTTGCTCACTTCTGAGCAATATAACCCCAAACAAAACCGAACAAAGGAGAACACAATGAACGAAATACAGAGATTCACAGGAAATCTTAACGATTTTCTTGTCAATAGCCGTACACTTCACGACGGAGTTCAACACATTTTTAGGTTTCCTAATGACTTAGGAGCTAGTGTTGTTTCTCACTCAAGAAGCTACGGAAAAAAGCATTTCTGGGAATTAGCTGTCATTAGCTTTAGAAAGCCCTTGATGAGCCGAACAGAACATCAATTTGAGTCTGGTTGGTACATTACCTACGACACGCCAATAACTTCAGATGTTCTTGGTTGGCTAACCCCAAGAGAAATTGCTTCCACACTTCGCAGAATCAATCGTCTTGATTGACCTATCAAATTGCTCTGGTGTTTCACGTGAAACACTAGGGCAACCCCTCCCCTCCCCCACCGATAGGGGTGTCTATCAAAACGGGCTGGTTTACCCCTCGTATTATTTTAGACCTGATACTTTTTTTTTCGTATTATTTTAGACTTGATACTTTTTTCTAAAGGCGTAAAAAAAATGGAGGAAAAATAAATTTCCCCCATTTTCCAACCTAACAAAGAAAGGAAAGGGTAATGAAAAAACCCTTGAATTACTCCCTTTAAAATAAACTTTTATCTCTACAAAAACAATATTATTTAATTATCTTGACTATTTTGTAAAATTATTATTAAACTCTGTAGAATTACTTAACTTAATGAAATACAATACTAACATAAATATTTTAAGGTGCGATACTTCAACAACTATCTTCTCATTAATATACCTCAGTTACTATCAATTAGTATTGCACCTTAAAGATTGGAGAACAAATGACACACGACGAAATACTAACTGCTATAGCTTTAGTTTTACTTCTAATATGTATTTACTATGGACATAAGCTATATAAAACTATGGAAAGAAACATTGACTATCAGTATAAGAAAGGATACTTAGACGGACTAAATTATGCTAATGATAGATTTAATGAACATTTTAAACCCAATGAAAATGAGGTTTTATAATATGGAATATAATGACAAACAAATAAACTCTATGATTCTTTATTTAAGAGTCAATCGTGTTGCAGAAGTGCAATACGTAGATAGAGAAATTATTAATACAGAAACTACTTCTGTTGATACTGGAGACTTAAAGCTATATGATTATATGAGCAATTCGCATTTAAGCGTAAAACAGCTCATTTCTGCAGCTATTGAGTCTGGCTGGACAGAAGATTGGAAAACATAAGGAGAATATATGAATAAACTAAATGACTTCTATATGCTTGATTTATGGTTGAAAGAAAACCAAAGGTCTGTTACTTGGTTAGCAGATAAAGTCGGCGTATCAAGACAAGCTGTTTATATCTGGAAAGACAAAGGTCAAATTCCAGAAAGCAGAAAATATGCAATATGCTATGCTCTGCAAGAGGACTATGGGTATCTCTTTGAACAGCATTGAAATATATATTATAACAGCTACGATACTATTAATAGTGTCGGGGTTTAGAGATTTAGGAAAATGGTCTGAAGACCTTAACAAAGGAGAGAAATATGGAAAGAAGTGAGAGTATTAAAAATCTAGCTATTGCTCAAATGAAAATGCAGAAAGAACTTAGAAACCTAGAGCTTAATGCACAGGGTTTTAATTATAAGTATGCTTCATTAGACCACTTGCTAAATTATGCCAGACAAATGTGTAGCAAGTACGGATTATCGTTTGTACAAAATCCAATCGGTACTGAAACTACTATTGGGATAGAAACTATCTATATGCACGAGTCTGGAGAGTTCTTAGTAGGAAATTTAGAAAGTCCTATAGGTGGTATGAAAGGTATGAACGTATATCAAAGTTCTGGAAGTGCGATTACTTATCTTAGGAGATATGCCTTAATGAGTTTTTTAGGTGTATTTGGAGAAGAAGACATAGACGCTAAAGGTTTTGACGTATATGAAAAAAAATCAAAACCTAAGACTGCAAAACCTAAGACTATACAATCAGATGAGCTGCCGTTCTAATGAAAGAGATAGAAGATTTTTTAGACCTATCTGTTATATTAGTTATGGCAGTAGTTATAGTTTTATGGGCTGTGTTAGACATCAATAAGCTATTAGTTATAGCTTGGGAGATGTGGGTTCTTGGACAATAGTTTTATAAAGCTATATCGTAAAATCCAAGATAATTGGATATGGGATAATCCATTATATCTAAAGTGTTGGATTGATATGTTGATGAGGGCAAGTATAAAGCCCTCGTCAATGTTGATTAACAATCAAATTATAGAGATTAAGAGAGGAGAAATTGTATTCTCTCAGAGAAACTTTGCAAAGCGTAATGGTATGTCAAGACAGCAATTAAGAACATTTTTGTCTAAGCTGACAAAAACAAATATGATTCAAGTAAAATCTAACCCAGAGGTAACCCACGTTATTATCGTCGGATACTCAACCTATAATGATTATAAAGTAACCCAGTCCCAACCCAGAGCTAACCCTATTATAAGAAAGAAAGAAAGTAAGAAAAAAGAAAATAAAGACTTTGAAAGATTTTGGGAGTTATATCCAAAGAAAGTAGGAAAGAAGAAAGTTCAAGATAAATTTGACGCTAATGATTATCCTATTGATTCAATTATTAAGAACATAGAATTACAAAAGAAGTCAGAACAATGGCAAAACAAACAATATATACCAAATCCAGAAACCTATTTAAATCAAGAAAGGTGGACTGACGAGGTATTGTTACCTGTTGAAGATGATGAACCGATTTACGTTTATCAATGTGACAAATGTAACAAAACAAAGACAACATCGGAATATAGAGATTTATATGTTTCGTGTTGCGATGAACAAATACAACCTAGAAAGGAATACAAATGAGTGATTTATTATTAAAGACGCAACAAGAGTTGCATAAAAACACTACTAAATGGAATAGAATTATTGAAGATATTAAACAAATTAATTTCATTAAGTACAAGACAAACAAAACTATTATATTCATAATAGATGATATTATCAAAGAGGAGTTCGCAAATGAAGATTAAAGATAAGGTACAAAAAGAAATAGAAATGCAGTTAGATATGATTGCTGCCAAAGTAGATGAAATTAACGAATTAGCTACGGGATATACCAAAGACCAGAAAGAAGAATATATAGACCACTTTATTGATACTGAGGAGGAAAGCAAAGATGATAAAATTCACAATGGCTGAAGATGAAAACGATTTAGATAATATGCTTGTTTGTGGATATTGTGGCATTGAGGAAGTTTATGATTGCGACTGCGATGAAGAAATAATAACATACTTTGAATTTCAAGAAAAAATAGCTGAAGAAACAATGGGCAATAAAGAAGAATATCATAAAATATTAGACGGGAGTAGATGTTGAAGCTCCCTAAAGTAGATACTCAATGGAGTATTAAAGTAGAGGGTAAGTTGAACAAAAACAATATAATCTTCCATACTAATAAGTATCAAAAACTTTATAAAAAAATGAAAGAATATAACGATTTTATTAAAAAACCAAAGGAGCAAGATGAAACCAAGTAGCGCAAAAGCAAAGGGCAGAAACTTCCAGAACAAAGTAAGAGAAATGATTATGGAAAAGTTGGGTATAAATGAACACGACATCAAGACAGCAGTTATGGGAGAGAGTGGTATGGATATTATATTATCTAAAGCAGGTAGAGATACTTTTCCTTATGCAGTAGAGTGTAAAAAAGTAGAAAAAATTAATATTTGGAAGTGTTACGAACAGGCATTTGAAAATTCAGAAGATTTAAAACCTTTGTTGGTTTTCTCTAGAAACCACTCAAAAGTAATGGTTTGCTTTGAATTTGAGGATTTATTAGATTTAATAAACAATAGCAACGGATTCAAGAGATTGACTAAATGAAAGTGACAGAAGACGGATATATCATAGCTTGTCCTAGTTGTGACAGCAAAAATATGATTAAAAAGTCCCGTCAAAAGAATTATGACGGAAGTTATAAGCAGCGCTATATGTGTAAAGATTGTGGCGTAAGAACTGTGAATCCACAACTATTAGACCTAGAGATTGTCCGAGAAAACATCAAGTTAGCAAAGCAGAAACAATCTGCCCAAGATACTAACAGAATAGAAAGAAAGGCGTTTAGAGAACAAGCTAGATATGAAAATGCAATACATAATTTATTATTTGATATTCAGGCACTATTGCAACAAAAGAATTTTTCAGATTTTAAATTTAAGAAAGTTAAACAGGGAAAATCTACTGGAGTTCTGCAAATATCTGATACACATTTTAACGAACTTGTTTCCTTACCTCATAACAATTATGATTTCAAGGTTGCTAGTAGACGCTTAAAACACTACGTAAGTAGAGCAAAAGAAATTTTTAAAGTATATGATATTAAAAACGTATTAATAGCTATTACTGGAGATTTAATAAATTCAGATAGACGTCTTGACGAAATGCTCAATATGTCTACAAATCGCTCAAAAGCTGTATTTTTAGCAGTAGATTTATTGCAGCAAGTTATTTACGATATAGGTAAAGATTACTCTGTTTCAGTAGCTTGTGTTACAGGTAACGAAAGTAGATTAAAGCAAGACTGGGGTTGGTCAGACTTTATGGCTAGTGACAATTACGATTTTGTTATATTTGAAATTTTGAGACATTATTTTAAAGAATCTGATGTAAGATTTGTACAAGATGACCCTGCAGAGTGCGTTGTAAACGTTCAAGGTCAAAATTTATTATTATTACACGGGAACGGAAGTTTTACTACCCAATATGAAAAAAGCGTAAATCAGATTAAAGGAAGATACGCAGGTAGAGGTGTTCAGATAGACTATATTATTTCTGGACATATACACTCTGCAAGGGTAGGAGATATAGCTAGTAGAAGTAGTTCATTAGTTGGAGCTAACGAATACAGCGAGAAAGGATTAAATCTATCAGGAAGAGCAAGTCAAAATATTTATATTTTTCATAAAGATAAAAATATAGACGCTATGAAAATAGATTTACAATATGTTGGAGAAGAGTGTTACGATATAGATAGTGAGCTTGAAAGCTATAACGCAAAATCGTCCAACAAACTAAAACCAAAGAAAACCATATTTGAGGTAACGATATGATGTTAAAATTGAATCCAAAAGAAACAGAAGTGTTGAAACATATTTTTGATAGTCACTATGTTAGAAAATTGCCACCTGAAATTAAAAATGTTGCATTGGAGATTAACAGAGCAATTTCAAATCCTAAAAGAGTAACAGAACAGGAGTACATAGGACTAAATCCAACTTGGAAACAATGTGAAAATTGTGATGAGTAGATAACTATGTTAAACATCAACTTATTCAAATACGTTTATAACGTAATAATATCTTTTTGTCTTAAATATAAAAACAAAGGAGGGGTAATGTATTATAATACAACCAATGAAAGTGGAACTGGATATAAAGCAAACCTAGAACAAGCTAACAATCAAAATGAATTAACCTTAGCAGTTTTTCAAACTTATCCTAATGAAAGTTTGTCTGCTAATGATGTGTGGTCTTTTTTAATTGATAACGATTCAATTAATGAACAAACACCATTAACTTCAATACGAAGAGCAATAACCGATTTAACAAATCAAGATAAGCTGTTAAAAACAGATAAGAAAGTTATGGGTGGCTCTGGAAGAAAAACATATACTTGGAGATTAAATAATGTCTGAAACAAAAAAGAAGTTTGAACGCAAGGAATTGCAGGGCGCAATCTTTAAAAATAAAAATAAAACAAAAGAGAATCAACCAGATTATACGGGAGATTGCAAAATAGACGGAACTGTATATAATATATCCTGCTGGGTAAATGAAAGCAAATCAAGTGGCGAAAAGTATTTTGGCTGCAAGTTCCAAATTCCAAAAGATAAAGAAGAAGAAAAAGAAGAAGAAAATCTAAAAGAAGAAGAATTACCATTTTAGCTCATTGGGGTAGTTTGGTATAAATATAAACAATTAAATATAGGAGCTTACTCTCTTGTTAATAAAAGTTTGTGTAAATACAGGGTTGGCTACTCACTACCCCATAAAATTCTTATAAAATATTAAAAATCACGAATAACGCACTATTTTATGCGTTGTCGCCAATGTGTACGTCTTTGCTTATGATATGCTACCGATAGATAAGTTATCGCCTTAGAGAGGCATTTTAAGAAGAAAAATTTTCTAAATTTGCTCTTCAATTTCAATTTCAACACTAAACACATTGTAAGCTGTTTCCGATACAGGTAAAACGTCTTTTACGAATCTTACTTCAAAATTTTTACTAGAATCTGCACCATTATTATTAAAATTGTCTTCACTATAGTAAAAACTAGTAAGTCTTCCTTTAACTTGATTAAACAGATTTTCTAACTTTGTTTTGTTAGCGCTTGAAATATTTTCATATACAAACTTTCTTCTTCTTCTTTTTGTTTGATGATTAGCAACGGCAAATGATTTACCACCTAAAGTCTTTCTTAAAGTAATGCCGTCATATATTGTATCTGTGTCAGCATTAATTTGTGGATTTTGGTCAGGGCTAAATGAACTTTTATTTGACCCGTTTGACGATGTTGCGAAATGTACTGATGCTATTGCCATAATTTAATTTAATATTTTTTAAACTTGTCTCAAAGTTACTTTTAAAGAACCAACGCCTCTTGTTATACCTGTTACTATAAAAATTGTACTTGTTGTTAAATTACCAAACTTTGGCATTGTATTTAAAACTGTACTTCCAAACTTTGCAAAGTCTCCAACTTCCATACCATAAAAATAGTCACTAACTCCTGAGCTTGTTGTTTCATTGATTTCTACATTTACTATATATTTTGGCTCTCCGTTTATTTCTTGATAATAGTTTGCAAAGCCGTCATTACGATTGCCTGTTCCTGTATCTTCTGCGCCAATACCAGATATTAAAATATCTAACTTATCTTGCTGTATATTTTCATTGGTCTGTACATTGTAATTAGTTCTGACGCTATTAGTTGTATCTTCTGATGTTTGTTCTTTTATGTGTTGATTGTTTATTGGATTACGCTTGTATTTAATAACACGCTTTGTTATTAATTTATCCATTGGCGTTACCTTTACATTGTAACTACTTATATCATTTAAATCTATTATATGGTCTGCTGATATTGTTCCGTCAGGTATATAAATATATTGTGGAGTTTCATCAGACGTTCTAAATCTAAATATAAATCCTCCCTCATATTGAGCTTTTTCTAATATCCTAGAAATGTCTGTTGGTTTATCAAGCCAATATGCTACTTTCCAACTTGACCTAGCAGTTACTAAATTAGCATAAGTTCCTGTATTTACTATTACGTCATTAGCACTACTTGATATTCCAGCGTGTCTTGATAATATGTCTCTGTGCATATCAACAATATTTTCCACAACTCCCGTACCAAAACTTTTTAATGCTCCTACTCCACCAGAATACAATTTCTTTACTGCTTTTACAGCAGATTCGTGTTCTAATGGATTTACGTCAGAATCGGTCTCTGGACTTATTTTTGCTCTAATTGTAAAAAATATATCTTTAATTTTTACTATTGAACTACAAGACTCTCCCTGCTGTCCATTGTCAGCAAAAAACTCAAAAGCTAATTTAATTTCACTAGGAGGATTTCCGTCTGCATTACTAAAATCAGAAGAGTTTAAAAAATCAAATGTTTTTGTTCTGTTGGTTGTGTTAGAGTCAAAACTAATATCCGTATCTTTTGCTGTCTGACCGTCTCCGTATTTAGCAGTAGCTTCTAATTGAACTTCGTATGCTGTTTGTGAATCAGAGTTTCCTAGTCCGTCACTATAAGAAGCAACATCGTAAATTACTGTAAGTTTATACTCGGTAACTTTATGGTCTTCTTTTGTATTATTAAATACTAAATTAAAAATATCTCTTACATCTACATTATTATTACCTACTCCACTACCATAAGCAACGCTATGACTAAATTGTGCAAAAGTAGAAGTGCTTGTATCTACTGCTTTATCTCTATTATTGGTAGAATCTTCTGTTATACTAGAGGTTATATCAGAGCTAAATCCTGATGTAACAAATGATTTTGTATTAATTATTACATCATCTATTTTAGGTCTATACTTATATCTTCTTTCTAAATCTAATGCAGTTCTTGTAACTTTTCTATCGTTGTCTGCTATTAAATCTCCACTAGCATTTTGTGTTTCATATATATTGTCTACTAAACCAGAAGAAGCATTTAAAGGTGCAAATAAAGGATAATCGTCAGCGTTTCTAAATGTGTCAGCAACAGGATAATGTAGCTTAGAATCTCCACTTGCTATCGTTATATTAAAAATACTACTTCCGTCTGCGTGGAACTCTATTGTAGTACCAGCAAATCCTCTAACAACAGTTACTTCTTCAAAAGTAGAGGGTATTAAAACGCTATTAGTAACTAACATTTTTTCATTATCTATTTGTACAATATCTCCTGTATTAAATACTGTAGAAGAAGTACCATTTATTATTTGAAATGTATTATCATTAGCACTAGCTAACATTTGTTGATTACCTATTCCGTCTAAGTCTTTATTGCTGTCTACTGCACTATCAAAAGTCGTTGTGCTGTCTGCGTGAAATAAACAATTATATCCTACTTCTCCTTTTACACTATCTACTGCAACAGGAAATAATAATGTATCTGTATCGCTGTCTATAAAAGCTGGAGTATCTACAGTAGATTCTGGAGCTTGTTTATAATTACCATAAGCAATCGGAAAATAATTACCAGCATTAGATTGTTTGTCTGGTACTTGTATAAAATCTATAGGTGTTGCAGAAGCTATTTGCAACGTAACTTCGTGATTATCATTTATAGTTACATCTTTTAATCTGCCTGTAAATATCTTGAGATTATATCCTCCTACAGAAGAATAAACAATAACTTGATGATTCAAATAATATCTTGTACCACCTAATATTTCTTCAGATAGTTTTGTATTGCTATGATTAGATAAAGGTTGATTGACGCAGTTAATAGATAAATTACCAACTTTACCACTACCTTTTTCTAGGTCAATACTTTCTCTTAGCGTTGGTTGATTTGTAATGTAGGCATTGTATTTAGAATTTCCAGAACCACTTTCTACAGTACCTAATCTTATATATTCTGTGGTTGCGCTACCACTACTATATGTATTGTTTCTTATTTCAAAAAGCCAATTTTCTTGAAAACTTGTTCCAAGAGCATCTTTATAATCTTGTGTTAATGTTAATGCCATTATGCAAGATTTCTTCCTAAGCTATCTTCAAGTTGTGGTATAAGAGTATCTCTTACAAATTCTTCTGTACCTAATATATTTCCATTTAGATTTACAACTACTTCTGAAGCTCCACCACCTCTGACATTAGGAGAACCTATAGGGGTCACAGTTACTCGTTCACGCATCTGTGGATTATCTCCAACTTTAATAAACTGTGGTTTATCTGCTACAAAGTCTGCACCTAAAGCAGCAGATTTTGCAGATGAAATAGCTGCATCAAACTGACCTATCTGTGCTAAACCTTTAGCTAGTATAGATAAACCTAATAAGAATCCTTTAAATCCTTTAGTAGACATTTCAGTAAATGCTAAAATCATATTACCTATAGCTAACGCTTTTCTCATTTTTAACAATGTAATTGTTAATGATTTATTGCCTTTAGCAAAGGTTTGTAAATTAGCTAAAGTCTTATCAAATTGTGCGTCGTTTTCTTTTAAAAATGATTTTAATTCTTTTACCTTTTCTCCAAATCCTTTAGAAGATGTTTCTGCATTACCAAAACCTGCTGCTATGGATTGTAAAATAGGTAATAAAACCATTAAAGAATTAGCTAAATTTCCATTTTCATCTACAAATTCTACTTGACCGTTTACTATTTGTCTAATAAAATGATTATATGCACTAAATTCTTCTCCATTTTCTTCTATAAATGCTGGAAATTTTTGAAATGCTTCTTGCAGTTTTAACATCTCATCTTTATTACCACCGACTGTAATTTTTCCGTCTGCAAATACTTTATCTAATATGCTGTATCCTTTAGCTAAATTAAATGCTTCTTGCGTTCCTAAATTTAATCCTGAAACCATTTCTTTTAATCCACCACCAGCAAACATTAAAAATTGGTCATCAAGACTAGCTCCTGTTCCAGCTAATTTATCAACACGCTCTGCTAATGCCATTACATTTGTGGCATTAATTTTCATTGATTGAGAGCTTTCGTTAATATTATCTATGTAATCTGCAACGCTTTGTCTGCTATTAACAAAAGATGCTGAAATTATATTAAGAGCTGCATCTGTTGGGTCAATACCAGTTCTTAATTCAGAAATCCTAGACCTCATAGCAAACATTATTTTGTTAAACTCTTCAGCATCTTGTAAGTCTAATAAACTAAATGTTGGTAGTTTTAACTGGTCTTGCAAAAACTCTATTTGCTCTGTTGTCATTTGATTGGTTTGCAAAAATCCTTTTAAGTCGTCATCTGCAGCATTTAAAAACTGTTGGAAAGCAGCATCTGGAGGAGTGTTCATATTTTCAAATAGATTTGCTAATCCTTTAGCTATTGTTTCTACAAACGGTCTAAGTTTACCACCACCAGTTTCTAAAAAGTCGCTAAACGCAGATTGTAATCTTCGTACTTGAAAAGTAGTGCTATCTAAATTAGCAGCAGTTCCACCAAATTGTACTTGTAATTCTTTTAAAATAATTGCTTGTGCTTTAGCCATTTCTCCACCACGTGCAAATTGTTTAATTTGTTCTTTTTGCACATTGGTAAACTGAATACCAACTCTACTTAAAGCTGATACCCCTAATATAGGGTCATTTAACGCTTTACCAACCTGTATGGCTGTTTGTTGTAAGTCTTGACCCATAGCTTCAGATACGTCTAAAATAGCTCTTGTAGCATCTTTAAATACTTTACCTCTAATCTGTGTAAAGGTTAATAAGATTCCTTGCATAGCAAGTATTGTTTCATCTCCAATACCAGTTAATTTTTGTAATCTAGCTGCAAATACTTGTAGTTCTTTTGATGTTACTCTTGCTGCAAAGTTAGTTGATTTTAGTGTTTGATTTAGACGAGCTACTGCTTGTTGCTGTTCTTTTGCTGCTCTAGTCAAAGCACCTAGAGTTCTATCTAAGAAATTAACAGCAAATGCTGCAATCAATGTAATACTTCTGAACTTAGCTAGACCACCACGTACACCACGTAATTGTCTACTAAATAATCCCATTTTCTTAGTAGCATCTTCATTAGAGTTAGCTAGTCTTTTAGTTGCTTGAGTATTTTTATCTAGCGCTTCTCCAAGTTTATCAAATTGTTTTTTTGTTGCTCCAGTTGTAGTAGATAATTTTTGTTCTTCTCCACGCAACTTTTGTATAGAGGCAACAACGTTTGATGCTCCCTCTGCCCTAAATACTACTTTTACTTCTAAGCTCATTTGATTTTATTGATTTGTTATACTCTTTTTTCTGGATATAATTTAACATCTTTTCTATAATATTGCACTTATCAATCCACTTTTTTGGTTGATTTCCGTAAGAACCTTTATAAGGAGGTACTTTCATCTTCATACAATAGTTATATCTTTGTATGTCTCTTTGTAAATCTTTGTCTAAAAAATGATTAGTGCAAGTAAAGAAAGGTACGTGAGATAAAATACTCTGATGTATTTCAAACTTTTTATTGTGTTTTTTATTATGTTCGACAACTTCTTTTTTAAGTAATCCAACAACGTGCCATACATCATCTACAGATGTAAAGGTGTAAGTGCTGTTATTATCCTTTAGAGGTAACTTTGCTTGATAAGGAAATTGTGAATATTGACAACCCTCACACCAATCATCTATAAGTATATTTAATTCAAGTGAGAGGGTTTCTATTCCCCCAAGCTATTGTATTCCTGTATAGCTATTTGGAGTTCTGCTCTATCATCAATAGATAGAGATTTAATAAACTTATCATCTGCTTTTTCTACACCTGCTCTAATCCACATAGTGCTTGATGAAAATTGATTTTTGATTACTGCTTGGTCGCCTTGCATTGTGAACTCGATACTGTCCATACATTTATCAAATTCATCTACAGACATTTCTCTTAGAGTGACCTTTACACCACTCTTAAGCGTCATTTTTTTAGACATAGAATATCCTTTCTATTAGTTGGTTGCTTTGATTGTAAAAAACTTGTTTGCACCTGTAGCATCAGCTATTGCTTTTTGAGATACTGATAAGAACATAGCTTCTTCTTCTGAAAAAGATACATCAGTAATCATTGTATGGTCAATATCAATACCTATTTTATTAGTACCTGTAGCCATTTGTAAGTCAATATCTACGTGTCCAGATTCCCCACCCAAAGATTGGGAATCAAAAGCATTAATTAAGTTAGCTGTTTTTCCGTCATATTTAACTACTGTATCAACTGTTGCAATTACTTCTGGTAAAGCTCTTTGAATAATTTGATAGTTTCCGTCTGCATCGTGACCCATAAACTGAGCATCATTTTCTATCGTAAGACTAAAAGACTTCATTACGCACTCAGAAACACCTGCTACTGTTGTAGTAGAAAAATCACTCATAAAGTAATTGTCGTCAAAATGAGCTGTATTTCCAAAAGTTGGTAAATTGCTTTCTCCCGAGGTTGGTGTTAAGTCAGGCATACTTCCTGATTTAAATGTTCCTGACATTTTAACTCTACCAGACTCTTCTCCAATATCTGCGTTGATTGTTAAAGATGTTAAAACACAACCTTTAAAAATCATACTTCTTGCTGTATCACTACCAGAGCCAACTACAACAGGATTATCAATAACTACGGTAAAAGTGCTAGTGTTGTCACTAACTGCAGTTGTACCTAAAGCAATACCACCTGGTTCGTAATTATTTAAAATTTCATATAAATCGTCTCCACCCTCTACATCTTGTGTAATGTTTTCTAGCAATAGAGGTAAAACAACTTTATCTGCAATACCAGAAAATGAAATCTCTTTTACTGTAAGCTGATTTGTTGTAAACGCATCAACTTGTTTTAAAGTTCTACCTGCTCCGTGTCTAACGTCTGTTACTTGTAGCTGGTTCAATGTTGGCATTTCGATAGAATCTATATTAATCAAATTCATAGATGCTACTACTGCTGTACCTGCAGTAGCTTCTTTAATAAATGCTAACTGAAAATCTTTTGGGGATACTGAAGTTGTACTAATAGCCATTTTACTTTACCTCTTTACTTTTACTTTTTACTTCTTCTAAATATTTTTTTGCTAAATCTGGCAATTTTTTTACTTCAACTTCATTACCAGCATTTAATTCGTACCAATCACTAGTTTCTAAACCTAAAAAGCTAGGTCTTCTTGGCATAAGTTTATCTTTTAATTTATATTTTTTAGACATAATTAACTCCTTACAATATAAAAAGAACCAGCAGAAGTTACAAAGAATTTGTTATCCGATGTAACAAATTTACCAAATCGTTCATAATCTTCTTGATACAAGACTGGAACGGTAATTTTAGCGACTAAAGCATTGTCTATTCCCACATCAGCATTTTGTTCTATGCTTGGCATTTGATTAAAAAAATAACCATTATGTGGATTCTGAAATAACAATGTTTCTATTCTACTGACATCTCTATACATCTTATCTAATGCAGATGTATCATTTTTTGTTGTTTTAAGAACGTAATCCATTTCTACGTTATATAGATTTGTAAATGATTTCGCTCTTCTGTATTGCAAACTTTGTGAGTCTACAAATATTCTTAAATACTTTGTGCCTATATCTTTATGTTTGCTGTCTATATATACAGGCATAGAACCCTCAAACTCATTTCTAAGAGCATCTCTTAGAGGTATTAAAATTTTATCGTATACTATGTTATGTGTAGTTAAAGCCATTATCTTGCATTGTTTACGTTTATATCAAAAGATGCTTTTCTATATCCTTGAAACTCTTCATCGTCAGTAAAGTTTATAGATTCTATCTCTACATCAAACAAGGGTTCTATATCTAATAAAGAATAAACATTTTCTTCTATCTTTGATACTTGATTAAAAAACTTTCTTAGACTTGTATCATTTCTTTTATGGTCTTGCATAAAATAGTCTAAAGTAATAGAAAAATTAACATCGATTAAATTTTGCATACTATTTATTGAGTTTGAAAAATCTCCTTTTACAGAGATAAATTGACTTCCTCTCATTTCAGTTTTTTTTGAAAAATATACTGGAACAGAGGGGCTAAAAGAAGACCTTAAAGCAACAACTAATCCGTCCTTTAAACTATCTTTCCAAGCATTAGTAAACGATACTGCCATTTCTACCTCGATAGAATTGTTTAAAATCTTTACGAGTCATTGTGACAGAACGAATAGAAGCATTGTCTACTTCTTCATACT